>MDTG01253928.1_pt1 | contig 18983 bp, 20 predicted proteins | sample 811421 | NCBI WGS metagenome assembly MDTG01 (sample SAMN05326645, study PRJNA326480) | marine metagenome | isolation source: seawater | place: Pacific Ocean: South East | collected 2011
AGAATTTTGATGAATTAAGTTTTTTTCTTAAAATTAAAGATTATTTTTGGCATTTGACATTACCTCTAATAGCTATGATAGTTAGTGGCTTTGCAGGATTAACTTTTCTTACAAAAAATTCTTTCTTGGATCAAATCAACCAGCAGTACGTAACAACTGCAAGGGCTAAAGGATTAAGTGAAAACAAAGTTTTATATGGACATGTTTTTAGAAACGCAATGTTAATTGTCATTGCTGGTTTCCCATCTGCATTTATTGGCATACTTTTTTCAAGTTCTTTGTTTATAGAGGTAATATTTTCTTTAGATGGTTTAGGATTATTAGGCTATGAGGCTGCTTTAACAAGGGATTATCCAGTTATATTTGCTACTTTGTATTTTTTTTCTTTACTCGGATTAATTATGGGCATTTTAGGAGATATTATGTATTCAATAATTGATCCTAGAATTGATTTTGAATCAAGAGATAATTGATGAAGATATCTCCTTTAAATAAGCGTCGTCTATATAATTTTAAATCTAATAAAAGAGGTTGGTATTCTTTTTGGATTTTTACTTTATTGTTTTTAGTTTCAATTTTTGCAGATTTTGTTGCTAATGATAAACCTTTATTAGTTAAATATGAAAATAACTATTATTTTCCAGTTATAAAAAATTATCCTGAAACAACTTTTGGTGGAGATTTTGAAACAGAAGCAGATTATCTTGATCCGTACGTAGTAAATTTAATAACTGGTGAAGGATGGATGATTATGCCTATAATTCCCTACTCATATAATACAATTATAAGAGACTTAGATCTACCTGCACCATCACCACCAACTAAAAAAAATTGGCTAGGGACTGATGACCAAGCAAGAGACGTTTTATCAAGATTAATATATGGCTTTAGAATATCTATTTTATTTGGATTTACTTTGACTTTTTTTTCTATGATAATTGGTGTTTCAGCTGGAGCTATTCAAGGATATTTTGGTGGAAAAATTGATTTATTTTTTCAACGTTTTATGGAAGTTTGGTCAGCAATTCCAACTTTGTATGTATTAATAATTCTTGCAAGTGTTGTGCAACCAAATTTTTTATGGCTATTAATCATATTACTTTTATTTAGTTGGATGGGATACGTTGGAGTTGTTAGGGCTGAATTTCTTCGCGCAAGAAATCTAGATTATGTTCGAGCTGCAAAGGCTTTAGGTGTTTCAAATAAAATTATTATGTATAGACATTTACTACCCAATGCTACAGTTGCCACTATAACATTCTTGCCTTTTAGTTTAAGTGCTTCTGTTACTGCATTATCGGGTTTAGATTTTTTAGGTTTTGGATTACCACCCGGTTCAGCTTCTTTAGGTGAAATGGTAAATCAGGGTCGAAATAATTTACAAGCTCCCTGGCTAGGTTTAACCAGTTTTTTTACTCTAGGATTAATGCTTGGTTTACTTGTATTTGTAGGTGAAGCTATTAGAGATGCATTAGATCCTAGAAAAACATTTGTATAATTATGGAAAATTTGATTTCTATTAAAAATCTTAGTGTTGGTTTTAGATCACAAAATAAAAAAAACGAAGTAGTTCATTCAGTTTCATTTGACATTCCAAAAGGAGGAACAGTTGCTTTAGTAGGAGAGTCTGGATCAGGTAAAACAGTAACAGCTCTTAGCATTCTTAAATTATTACCCTATCCGAATGCTTATCATAGTTCAGGTAAAATTATCTACAATGAAAAAAATTTAATTAATTTATCAACAAAAGAAATACAAAAAATTAGAGGAAATAATATAACAACAATTTTTCAGGAACCTATGTCAAGTCTCAATCCATTGCATACAATTGAAAAACAAATTAATGAAATATTATTAACACATAAAAAAATTACATCCACTCAAGCTTCTAAAATTACTAGGGATTTACTCATTCAAGTTGGTTTAGAGGATATATCAAGAAGACCTAAATCTTACTCATACGAACTATCTGGGGGACAAAGACAAAGAGTGATGATAGCTATGGGTATAGCTAATAATCCTGATTTATTAATTGCTGATGAACCCACAACTGCTTTAGATGTTACAATACAATTACAAATATTAAAATTATTAAAAAGCTTACAAAAAAAATTAAATATGGCAATATTATTTATTAGTCATGATCTTGCAGTTGTGAAGCATCTTGCTGATTATATTTGTATAATGAAAGATGGAAAAATTGTTGAACAATCATCAACAGATGAAATTTTTTATAATCCAAAACATGAATATACCAAGCAATTAATTAATATCAAAAAAGAAAAGAAGAAAATTAACTCTGAAAGTAATAAAAATATTTTAGAAATAAACAATCTTAAGGTTTGGTATCCAATTAAAAAAGGTATTTTAAAAAGAACAGTAGATTATGTAAAAGCTGTAGATTCAGTAGATTTTTCCTTAAAAGAAAATCAAACTCTTGGAATAGTTGGGGAGTCTGGCTCAGGTAAAACATCACTTGTTTTAGCTTTATTAAAATTAATTAATTTCAATGGAAAAGTTATTTTTAATAACACTAACATATCTTCAATTAAAAATGCATATATTAAGAGTTTAAGAAAAGACATGCAAATTATTTTTCAAGATCCTTTTAGTTCACTAAGTCCACGAATGACCGTTGCAGAAATAGTTAGTGAAGGATTAAATATTCATGAAAAAAATTTAACTAAGTCTGAAAAAAATAAATTAATCACTGATATTATGAATGAAGTTGGAATGGATTATGAAAAAATTCATGATAGATTTCCTCATGAATTTTCAGGAGGTCAAAGACAAAGAATTGCTATTGCAAGAGCTTTGATATTAAAACCTAAACTATTAATTTTAGATGAGCCTACTTCTGCTTTAGATGTAAGTATTCAAAATCAAATAATTATTTTATTAAATAAGCTTCAAGAGAAATATAAATTGAGTTACATTTTTATAAGCCATGATTTAAATGTCATTAAAGCAGTTGCTGATTATGTGATAGTATTAAAAAATGGAAAAATTATTGAGAAAAATACTTCAGAAAATATTTTTAATAATCCTAAAGAAGCATATACCAAAAACTTAATTTTGTCTCAAATTTAAATTATTTTGAAAAAAAAGATAATTTTAAAATAATAAATAAAGCATAAAAAGCATCAAGGAGTTTTATTTTTTTTCCTTCAGCATAGGTTCTTCCATGATAATGAATTCCAACTTCATAAAAAACTAATTTTTTTCTCGCTAACTTAAAAGTAATTTCTGGCTCAATACCAAAACGATTTTCAATTAATTTTACATCTTCTATATCATTTTTTTTGAAAGCTTTAAGACAAGTATAGACATCAGTCATCGATAGATTAAGAAAAATATTACAAATATTAGTTAAGATAAAATTTGCCAATCTATTCCAAAAGTATACTACTCTTTTAGCTTCACTACCTATAAATCTAGAGCCATAAACAACATCGGCCTGATTATCTAAAATTGGTTTTAATAGTTTTGAATGGTCAGAGACATCATATTCTAAATCAGCATCATGTATTATGATTATTTCTCCAGTAGCAATTTTGAAACCTTTTCTAAGGCAATATCCTTTTCCAAAATTTTTTTCGTTAAACAAAACTTTTATATTTAAGCTTTGAGATAATTTTTGTAATACTTCTATTGTTCCATCTGTTGAATAATCATCAACAACAATTATTTCTTTTGATTCTATATTATTACTAATAATATTATTTATTACTTCTTCAATATATTGAATTTCATTATAACATGGCACAACTATAGAAACTTTTTTTAATTTTTTCATAAATCAAATACTCTTATTAATTTAAAATTACTATTCATTCTGATGACTTATTTTATCTAATAAGGATTTAAAAGATTTATTTTCTTTTTTGTAAATTTTTTCTGCATCAGCTAAAGAGACCTCTTCAAAAGTTATTTTTTGTCCAAAGGGTAATTGTGCTACTTTTGGAATATCTGCCAAAATAACTGTTGCAATTTTTGGATATCCTCCAGTAGTAGGATGATCTGTCATAACTATAATGGGATTTCCACTTCCAGGAACCTGGATAGAGCCTTTGATAATACCTTCAGATGCAATATCATGAGATTTAATTGAATTAATTATCGACCCTTCAAGTCTGATACCTATTCTATTAGATGAATTACTAATTACAAAAGATTCTGAGAAAAATTTTCTTATGATTTTTTGCATAAAAAAATTCATTTGAGGACCTTTTAAAACTCTAATCACGTTTCTATTTAAAAAGAAATTATTGCTATCTAAAAAACTATAAACTTTTGATCCATTTTTATTAAAATAAATAAGCTGCCTTTCTTTTAATTTTTGTCCGTTATTTGCTCCTATTTTTGATTGAGTTAGAGTTGAAAAACATTCATATTGCTTTGATATTTTAAAGCCTCCTTCAACTGCTAGGTAACCATAATTTGATTTTTTAGTTGTCAATATATCAATTAAATTCCCCTCTTCTATCAAGTAAGAATTATTTGGAATTCCATTAATAATTTTTTCTTTAGTAATAATTTGAAATTTTACATCGCCAGTAATAACAAAACGACATTTACCTTTTTTTAATCTTAGTAGTGGCCCCTGAAGTAAAAACTCAAGTGCTGCTGTGTTTTCCTTATTATTTAAAATTTTGTTAGCTAAAGTGAAAAGATTAATATCTGTAATACCACCAGTCGTAATTCCAAAGTGCTGAAGATTAGAAAAACCGTTATCTTGAAATGTTGAATTAACACCTTCTCTCAAAACTTCAAAATTATTATATCTCATTAAAATCTCTTTTTTTTTCAAATTCTTTTTTTGAAATAGATTTAAATTTAACGAAATTGCCAGCTTTTAAAAAAGTAGGATTTTTTTTATTTTTATAAAATAATTTTTTTGGTGTACGTCCAATAATATTCCAACCTCCAGGGCTTTCATTTGGATAAATAACACAAAAATTTTCAACTATGCCAATAGAGCCTGCTGGAACGTTAGTTCTTGGAATAGATTTTCTGGGTAAAAAAATTTTTTTATCAAGATCTCCCAAATATGGTAATCCTGGCATAAAACCTATCATATAAACATAAAAATTAGTTTTAAGGTGTATATTTATAATTTTTTGTTTTGATAATTTAGTTTTCTTAACAATTTCTTTAATGTCTAAAGCAAACTCATCCTCATAACATATAGGTATTTCAATATGTTTATTAATAGATGTGTTATTTAGTTTTTTTTTATTTATAGTTTGTAAAAAATTTATAATTTCTTTTTTTTGATTTAATAAAGGATCAAATTGAATTAATATTTTATTATATGACGGTACACAATTCTTTATTCCTAAATTATTATTTTTTTTTATTTTTTTTTCGATTTGATTAGCAAAAGCAATGACAGTTTGATTTAATTTAATATTAATATCCACTCCAAAGTCTAATAAAAATGCTTGTTCAGATATTTGATCAATTCTTTTCATCATTATAATATGCTATAATATATAAATGGAAGTAAATTTAAACTGTGATCTTGGTGAAAAATCTGAGTATTATGATGGAGCTAATGATAAATCACTAATTAAAATTATTAATACTGCAAATATTGCTTGTGGCTATCACGCAGGAAGTCAATCAGTCATTACTGAAACTATAAAATTAGCTAAGAAAAATAATGTCAGTATAGGTGCTCATCCTGGATATGCAGATAAAAAGAATTTTGGTAGAAAAATAATTAACTTAGAAAAAAATGAATTAAAAAAACTTATATATGATCAGTTAAAAATAATTCATGATATTGCTATTTCACTTAAATGGCCCATAACGCATGTTAAACCACACGGAGCTCTGAATAATTTTGCATGTGAAGATTATGATATAGCTATGACAATTGGTGAAAGTATAAAAGAATTTAATAAAGATTTAATTTATTTAGTTTTACCATTAAGTGAAATGGAAAAAGCATCACAAAAATTAAATCTTAATTATGCTTGCGAAATTTTTGCTGACAGAAATTACCAAGATAATGGACTTTTAATATCTCGTAATAATCCAAATTCGTTAATTAAAGACGCGAATTTGATATCAAAAAATATATTAGAAATGTTAGACGGTTCATCGATTCATTGTCTCTCTGGGAAAAAAATAAAATGTAATATTGACTCTATTTGTGTTCACAGCGATAGTCAAAACTCACTAGAAATCACAAAAGAATTAATAAAAAAAATTAAAAAAAATGGAATTAATCTAGTAAGCTTGGATAAATTAAAAAGGTTTAGTTAGAAAAAAAGGATTTTGTAAAATAGATAGCTATAGCAGAAGAAAAACCTGTTAGTATACCTCCCCAAATCATGTCGATCATTACAATTGTAGAAGACCAGTTCTTTATAGTTGCCATATTAGTTAAATTATAAGTTCCATAGGCAACAACACCAAAAATAATTCCAGTCCAAAAAGCTTGAAGAATAGAGTCGTTAATAAGGGCAGGTCTTAAAATAATTAGGCTCAAACCTATCATGTAAATAAGATAAAATAATACTGCTGCCCACATAATTGGCTGATCTCTTAACAAGCCACCTAAATGAGGTCTATAAAGTGCTTTAACAGTAATTGAGAGCCAAATTACATCAATAATCAAAAAAATTATGGATGCAAAAATAAATGCAGTGAGAAGAGATTTAATCATTTATTAAGCAAATAGTTCAATATTATTTTCTTTCAATAAAAATTTTTAAAATTTTAATAAAAAATGAGAAACGTCTGTAGATTTGGTAATAAAACCTACTTCACAGTATGATAAATAATATTCCCACATTCTTTTGAATCTTACAGAATAACCTTGTTCAGCAATAAGGTGCCAAGTTTTCTGGAATTGTTTATTCCAAATGCTTAATGTATTTGCATATGAATTACCAAAACTATTAAATTCATTTAAATTTAATCCTAAAGAATTAGTAATATTATAAATTTGTCCTTTAGAAGGTAGCATTCCTCCGGGAAAAATATATTGTTGAATAAAATCTGGATTTTTTTGATAAGTTTCTCTATTTTTTTCATTAATAGTAATAATCTGAAATGTTGCAAGTCCATTATTATTTAAACTATTTTTAATTTTATCAAAATATACTTGCCAATATTTTTTACCAACAGCTTCAAACATTTCAATTGAAGAAATGTTATCATATTTTCCTGATATATCTCTATAATCTTTAAATTCTACTTTAACTTTTTCATTAAGACCTTCTTTGCTTATAATACTTGAAGTATATTCATATTGTTCTTTTGAATTTGTAATTGCATTAACCTTAGAGCCAAAATTTTTTGCTACATATGAAGAAAACCCTCCCCAACCACAGCCAATTTCTAATAGAGTAGAATTGTCATTTAGTTGAAATGGTTCAATTATCTTTGCATATTTGTTTAATTGAGCTTTTGTAAGATCTTCATTAGGTAATGCAAAAAACCCTGAGGAATAATTCATTGAATTATCAAGCCAAAGTTTATAAAATTTATTTCCTAAGTCATAATGATAACTAATATTTTTACGGCTTTGAGATTTAGTATTTTGATTAAAATAATAATTAATTTTTTTCAAAATTTTATTTAACCATTTACCTTGCTTAAAACTAACATAGTAATTTTCATTCTGTCTTGCAAAAAATAAAAGATTTTTTAAGTCACTACTTGAAAAGTCCTCGTCCATATAAGATTCAGCAAAACCAACGGATCCTTTTTTTAAAATTTTTCCAACTAAAGAAAAGTTATTAAGTTTGATATCGGCATTAACACCTTTTTCAGAACCTATAAATTGTTTAATTTTTCCTGAAGGAAAATGTACCTTTAAATTTCCAAATTTTATTTTTTTAAAAAAATTCATTGCTATTTTTTCTAATGACATATTAAATATTTTATTATTATTGTTCATCTAAATTTGACCTTCATAAGAAATAGTATCAAGAGGTTTTTTATTCCTAGAATAATATTTGCCACCTTTAAAAATTATTTTCATAGCTTGTAAATGAATACCAAAAAAAACCCTAAAGGTCATTAAAGGGTTGCCAAAAAAAGATTTCATAATTGTCGCAGATGAAAAATTTGTCCTTTTTCCAATTTGAGATGCTAATAAAATTTTTTCATTTTTACTATTATATTGCTCAATAATCAGTGATAGATTATTTGAGGGTATTTTTATTGAAAATTTATAATTACTTTTCATTTCTATAAATGGTGAAACATAGAATTTTTTTTTACAACTATGGTTATATGCTGATTTTTCTAAAAAATTTTTATTTGAAAAACAATAGGTATGCTGCTCATTAGATGTATTTTTTACCTCATAAAGAATGGCAATAAGACTTTCATTATTAAAACAGAAAAATACCGATAAGGGATTAAATACATAGCCTAAAATTCTAGGAAAACACAAAATCGCAAAATTAAGATTATCGTATTTAATAGAGTTTTTTTGTAGTATATCTTTAACGAAGACCTGTAATGATCTTTTATCTCTATATCCATGATCATTTTCATAAAATGAAAAAAAATTAAATTTATTTAATGAAAAAAATCGTGTTTTTTTGTTTAGAAAACTTAATTCATCATAATAAACATATAAACTTGTTAAGGAATATTTAAATTTGTATTTAAAAGGTAAAAATCTTTGATGAATAACAATATTTTTAAATAGACTGCTTCTCAATTTTTTAATCATAATTATTAAATCCTATCCTATTAATAAAATGTGAAGATCTATTCCAAAGAATTTCTGAACCTAATAATTTACTTATGTAAACTGATGACTGTATTCCATCCTCGTGAAAACCATAACCACAATAACTTCCGCAAAACCAAGTATTTGAATTACCTTGAATCTTATTCATATTTTTTTGGGCATATAATGTATCTAAGTTGAAAATTGGATGTTCAAAAATTGTTTGATCATAAATATCATTTGGCAAATCATGAGGATTAATTGTAACAAAATAATTTTTTTGACTTTGCAAGTTTTGTAACAAATTCATCCAATATGTTAATGAAAAAACATGCTCATCTTTATTTTTACCTTGAAAATTCCAACTTGACCAAACAGTCTTTTTATTTGGCATAAATGAAATGTCAGAATGAAGATATGCATGATTTTTTGAATATTTAAATTTTGATAAAATTTTTTTCTCATCTTCAGAAGGTTTTTCAATCATCTTCAATGCTTGATCAGCATGAGTAGCAATAATAATTTTGTCAGCAAAAAATATTTCATTATTCTCAAAAATAATTTTAATTTTATTATTTTTATTACGAACTATTCTTTTTACAGATTTATTAATTTCATACTTAAATAATTTTTTGTTAATTATTTTTTCAATATATTTATAACTTCCTCCTTTAACAAATTTCCATTGTTTACGATTATAAAAATTAAAAAGATTATGATTATTAAAAAAATTAATAAAAGACACTAAAGGGAATTCTTTCACAGCAGTTTTGTCGCAAGACCATATTGATGAAATCATAGGATAAATATGAAAATCTTTTATTTTAGTAGAATACTTATAATTATTTAGAAAATCTTCAATTGTCCAATCTTGTAATTTTTCAGTAAAAGAAATATTTTTACAGTGATTATATAATCTTATTATTTCTTTTAATAATAACCAAAAATCAATTGAATAAAGATTAGTTTTTTGGCTAAATAAAGAATTAAAACCTCGACTGCCGTATTCTAAAAATGGATTTTTTATAGATATAGAAAATGACATGTTTGAATTTTGCGTATCAACATTTAAATAATCAAAAAAATCAACTAAATCAGGATAATTATCATTATTAAAAACAATAAAGCCCGTATCTATATTGTACGATAAATTATTCTCTTTGATAGTTTTTGTTCTAGTATGACCACCAAGGTAATTGTTTTTTTCAAATAAATAAACATCATATTTTTTGGATAATAATAAACTTGCGCTTATTCCACTTATTCCTGATCCAATTATAGCTATTTTTTCCTTATTCATAAGATTGTAGTTTCTATTAAAATTATAGACCTGTAAATTTTTTAACTAAATAAAAATATATTCTATATGGTAAAATTCTCCCTATTTTTAATATCCTTAAAAAGAAAAAAGGGAAGTAAATTTCAAATCTATTGGTTTTTGTTAATCCATAAAATATTTTTTCAGCTGCAAATTCTTTGGTTTTAATAAAAGGCATTGGAAATGAATTTTTATCTGTTGATACAGTTTTAATAAAACCAGGATTAATAAGACTAACTTTAATACCTATTTTTGAAAAATCAAAATACAAACTTTCAGCCAAGTTTATTAGTCCAGCTTTAGTCATTCCATAGGCACCAGCAGTTGGTAAACCAGTATAACCAACAGGTGACGAAACTATTGCTATGTGTCCCTTATTCCTTGATTTCATAAAATTTTTTAATACATCTATACAATTAAGTGTGCCTTTTAAGTTAACATCTATTAACAAATTATAATTTTCAATATCAAAATCTTGATTTTTATTGGGTGAATAAGCAGCAGCATTTAATAAAGCCAGGTCAATACTGTGTTTTTCTTCAATATTTTTTACTATTTTATAAACTTCATTCCTTTTTGATATATCACATGGAAAAATATAGACTTCTTTGTTCTTTGAATTTTTAATAATATTTTCTTTAGTTTTTACGAGTAAATTTTCATTACGCGAACTAATAATAACTCTCCAGTTATTTTCATTAAATTTTTTTGCTGTTGCGGCGCCTATGCCTGTTGATCCTCCAGTAATCCAGATAGTTTTCATATAAATAAAAGTTTAATGCATAATACATGATCTTTGGAAAATTGATTATATATTTTTCTTTCTTATAAAGAGCTGCAGTACAATAACTGCAGCTCTACAAATTTATTAATCTCTAATAGAATAAGCCATAACGCCTACTTCAGCTTTATCAGTTCCAAGTTTTTCTGCCTCTTCACTAATTCTTATTCCCATTGTTAACTTCATTAAATACCAAACTACATATGCAACAATAAAAACAAATATATTAATCCATAAAATTCCATAAATTTGAGAACCAAAAGTTGCACTAGAATTAGTTAATGGAACAGCCAAAGTTCCCCAAATTCCTGCAAATCCATGCACTGGTATAGCTCCCACAACATCGTCTATTTTAAGTTTTAATAATAATATTGTACCATAAAATACTACCAAACCACCAATAGCTCCAATAATAATTGCAAATATTGGCGTAGGTGCAAGAGGTTCTGCAGTAATTGCAACAAGGCCGCCTAAAGCACCATTTAACATCATGATTACATCTGTCTTGCCAGTAACTAATCTTGAAATTGCAGCACATGTCATTACGCCTGCACAAGCTGCTAAATTAGTGTTAATAAATATTGTAGCCACTGAGGTCACATCATCTAAAGTTCCCATAGCAAGTTGTGACCCACCATTAAAACCAAACCAACCTAACCATAGAATAAAAACTCCTAATGTTGCTAAAGGTATCGACGAACTAGCAAAAGGTTCCATAGTTTTTGCTTCTCCAGTGTCTGTGAAACGACCCAATCTTGGGCCTAAAATTAATGCGCCTGCTAAGGCTGCAGCAGCTCCAGCACTATGTACTAAAGTTGATCCAGCAAAATCAGAAAATCCCGCTACTGCTAAATGGCCTCCACCCCATTGCCATCCCATTTCAATTGGATATATAAATCCAGCTAAAATTGCAGTAAATAAAAAAAATGGCCAAATTTTAATTCTTTCAGCAAGTGTTCCTGAGACAATAGAACAAACTGTAGCACAGAAAACCATTTGAAAAAACCAATCTGATCCATCGGAATAACCTGTATCAATTATGCTAGAGTCACTCCAAGGCATAAAAATTCCAATATAACCACCTTCAGATATACCATATGCTAAATTATATCCAACAACCCAAAACATGAGTCCTGCAATAGCATATAATCCTATATTTTTTGCAGCAATCGTAGAAACACTTTTGGATGTCACCAATCCTGATTCTAACATAGCAAATCCAGCAGCCATCCACATGACTAAAAAACCCCCTATTAAAAATAAAAGAGTATTTAAAATATAAGAAACTTCACTATCTACGCCTGCATGCGCATATGAAGTAAAAAAAAGAAATCCTAATGTTGTGCTTAGGAAAATTAATATATTTTTGGGCATTATAAACCTCCATAATACATTTCAAACAAACACAACTCACCATAAGTTGTGTGTTAAATTTCATGCTTAGCTATGGAAATTAATAAATAAGATCCGCGTTCCTTCGACTTTCGTCTACTTCCGATTCTCTATTGAGAATTGAACGATTTTATAACTTTGCATGCGTTCCTTCGACTTTCGTCTACTTCCGTCGATTAGATTTTATATCTAAAAGATGAACGATTGATTTGTTTATATAACTATTAGAAAAAAATTAAAAGTATTTTTTTAAAAATTATTAAATTTTTATTAACTTAAAAAACAATCCATCCATTAGCAAGAAGGATTAAAAAAATAATAGGAATTAGTATTAAAATACCTCCAAATATCAACATTGCCCTCATAATATATTATAATATAATAATTAATTTTAAATATCGAGAAAAATTATAAATTTAATAACTAGAAATATTAAAGTTGATTGATATATTATTGTTTTAATGAAAATATTTTTATCCACATTACTCTTGTTTCTTTTTCAGCCTTTAAATTTAGTCGCAGAAGTTAAAATAAGTAACTATAAAAATTATGAAAATAATGAAACAAAATTTGAATTAGAAAAAATAACAAATGGATTAAATTTTCCATGGGGTATGACTTTTATTGATGATGAAAACCTCTTAATAACTGAGAAAAAAGGGCGCTTGTATAAAGTTAATATTAAGAAAAAGTCAAAAGAAATTGTTGATCACAATTTACAAATTATTGCTATGGGACAGGGTGGTTTATTAGATGTTTTATATCATGATGGGTATGTTTATTTTACATATAGCCATAAAATTGATAAAAAATTTTCTAGTACAGCTATTGCTAGAGGAAACTTAGTTGAAAATTCTATTAAAAATTTAGAAATAATATTTATTTCTAATCCTAAAATCAAATATTCAGATGTTCATTTTGGATCAAGAATAGCGATTAAAGATAATTATTTATTTGCTAGTATAGGAGAAAGAGGTGGGGGAATGATTGCACAAGATCCCACAAAACATCCTGGGAGTATTATAAGAATAAATTTAGATGGCTCTATACCGAAAGATAATCCAAAGTTTATAGATAAAGAAAATTGGTTACCAGAAATTTATCAAATTGGAGTTAGAAATCCTCAAGGTATGACTCTTTCGCCATTTGATGACCAAATTTATATCTCTAATCATGGACCTATGGGTGGGGATTTTATAGGAATTGTTAATCATTCAGGAAACTATGGGTGGAAAGAGATAGGATGGGGTGGAAAAAATTATAGTGGTTCTAAAATAGGAGATGGAGAGCCTTTTAAAGAAAAATTTGATAAACCTTTAATAAGTTGGGTACCTTCAATTGCTCCAAGTAATATAAAGTTTTATGATAAAGATATGTTTGATCAGTGGAAAACTGATTTGCTTGTAACGTCTTTAAAATTTAACATGTTAATCAAATTAGAAATTGAAGATAGAAAAGTTATAAATGAAGAAATTATTTTTAGAGGATGTAAACCATTTCAAGTCGATTGTTTTAATATTAAAAGAATACGTGATATTGAAATTGATAAAAGGGGGAATATTTTTATTATAAGTGATGATAAAGACTCATCTCTTTGGAAAATATTTCGTAAAAATTAATTTTATCACAAAGTGCCCATTTTATTATTTTGATAGTCAAGCATTGCTTGTTTTATTTCATCATCTGTATTAGTTACAAACGGACCGTATCTAGCTATTGATTCTTTAAGGGGTTGCCCAGCTAAGACAAGATAGGAGCCCTTATTTGAAATAGAATTGATTTTTATTTCATCAGCTGATTGATCAAAATATATCATCTGTCCTTTTATTGCAGTTTTATTCAAATCATCAAAATGTAGCTCTCCATCGATTACATAAACCATCACAATTTGGTCTTTTAAAATATTTAAATTTATTTCTCCCACTTTTGAAAATTGAACATCAAAAATTGAAACTGGTGAATAAGTCTGAACAGATGATTTGGTATCTTTTACTTGACCAACCAACACTTTAATTTCTGTTTGATCATTCTCTTTTAAAGTTGGTATTTCGTTTTTCTTAATATGCTGGTACCAAGGTTTAACTTTTTTATTTTTTTTTGGAAGATTTACCCAAATTTGTAAACCTTGCATTATACCTCCACTTTTTTTGAATTTTTCTGTAACCAATTCAGAGTGTATAAGTCCTGATCCAGTTGTCATCCATTGTATATCCCCTGTTTCAATTGTTGCCTGCCCTCCCCAAGAATCTTTATGCTCTACTTCACCATCAAGTAGATAGGTAATTGCTTCAAAACCACAATGAGGATGTGCGGGAACTCCAGTTGCTCCACCAGGTTCATAATGAATTGGTCCAAAATGATCAAAGAGTAAAAAGGGGTCATTTTCTCTCATATTGTTTACTGGAAAAGCTCTTGTAACAGGTATACCGTCACCTTCAAATGTTTTGCTGCAATCTTTAACTTCAATGACTTTTCTTAGCATATAAATTAAATGGTCTTAAAAGATGAAATTTCAAATAAAATTTTCTAATAATGTCTAATAAAATCAATTTACAATATATAATTTCATTTTTTGGAATAATACCTTACATTTTTGTTTTATTTGATAAATATTTATTTTTTCAAATAGAAAAAGAAATTATCTTAAATTTTATTCTATATTATACTTTAATAATATGTGTTTTTATTGGTTCAATAAATTGGAACCTTCAAAAAAGAATTCATAATTATCTTGTAATTTATGGATTTTTACCAAGTCTTTATGCAGTTATTATAATAATTTTAAATTTATATAATTTTAGTATTACTACTTTATTATTATTAGTAAATATTTTTATGATAGCACAATTATTACTTGATTATCTGTTAATATATCATCATTCAACAAATAGAAATATTTTCTATTTTTTAAGATTACCATTAACTATTGTAATCATTTTAACTTTAATGATTGTTTAAAAATTTAATAATGATTAAATATTTAACTTATATTTTTTTTTATTTTTTCTTACTTTCTTCAATAGTTAATTCAAATGAAATTATTAAAAAAAATTACAACTCTACAGAATGCATAGGTGATGAAAGCATTTGTGGAGATCCTTTTGTTTTTAAAATTGCCTTTCAAAAAAAAGATAATTTAATTGAGATTGTTAGTTCTAATTTATTAGATCATAAACACATTGAAAAGATATCTGATCAAAAATTTAAGATTGAAGATAGAAATTTCTTTATAAATTTTTTTATAATTAATAATTTAGAAAATAAATTTGATTTTACAATAAAAGGAAAAATTATTGAAAATAATTTTGAAGCTAAAGAATTAATTATTACTTTTTCAAATAAATTTTTAGCTGAATATAAATTAGAATTAATTGAATAAATTGCCTGTTAAGAGATTTGAATTAAATTTTCTTGTTCTAACTCATTCCATAAATTAATAGAAATATTTGTAGAATAACTCTTTAAATTTTCCATTACCTGTTTTTTTGAAGTTACACCTGTTAAAACTGTTGAGATGTTTTTGTTTAAATAAGGAAATTTCAAAGCTGCTGTTTTCAAAGGTACATTATGTTTCTGACATATTTTATTAATTTTACGTGCTTTATCCAGCCAATATTTATTATTTTCATAAGATTCAGGTATTCTGACTCCCAATTTTTTTGCTTTATCCAACCACTCATTATCCAGTTTAACATAATCAAAATAAGAGTTAGGAGATGGATCAGTTAATATCCCACTATTAAAAACCCCTCCAATAATAAGAGAAACATTATTTTTTTCACATGCTGGTATTAATTCTTCTAAACTTCTTTGATCTAATAAAGTAAATCTACCAGCTAACAAAAAACAATCTACTAATCCAGTATTTGCAAATTTGGTTAACATTCCATTTTGATTCATTCCGCATCCTACAGCTGAAATTAATTTTTGATCTTTTAAACTATGAATAGCTTTTAAAGATCCTTGCACAGCTTCTTCAAAATGATTATCAGGATCATGAATCAGTAAAATATCAATTTTATCAAGTTGTAATCTTGTCAAACTATCTTCAAATGATCTTAAAGTAGCATCATAACTAAAATCAAAATGTGGTTCTCTTTTGGGTGCGCCTTTAAAAAAAGGTTTAAATTTAGACTTATCATTTGATTCAATAATAATTCTCCCAACTTTCGTCGAAACTACAAATTCATCTCTATTTTTATTTTTAAGAAATTTTCCAAGTCTTTCTTCAGCGCTTCCGTAACCATAAAATGGAGCTGTATCAAAATAACGAACTCCCCCATCCCATGATTCTTGAAGAGCTTCCTCAGCTTTTTGGCTTTCAACAAAATGAGGCCATCCCCCTATTGGAGCTGTTCCTACACCAAGCTCAGTAAGACTTAAGTTAGTTTTGCCAATAATATTTTTTTTCATAATAAAGATTAATTAAAAAATTAAAATATTGCTCCTATAATCCATAATGTAAACTCATCATCAAATATTTATTTATTTCACTTTTTAAAAGTTTTCAATTGTTGGAGTTATAACAGCTTCGTTAAAATTTATTTTTTTTCCAAATTTTAGCATTAAATCAATTATTTTAAATATATCATTTGGACGAAGCGAATCTTTCAAATTTCCAGGTTTATACTTTGTATTTTTCCAGAGAGGGGTATTGATTCCTCCTGGAAAGATTGTGCATACTTTAACATCGCTATTCTTTAATTCTTTGTTTAAAGAATTACCAAAACCGTGAAGTCCATATTTAGTTCCACAATATACACTTGAATCTTTGATAGGAATTTTACCCGCAATTGATGAAATATTAATGATATATCCTTTTTTATTTTTTTTCATAATTTTAGATAATATTTTTGTTAATATGATTGGAGCTTTTAAGTTCGTATCAATTAAATCATTAATTTCAGAGATATTTGTATTTTGTAAGTTTGATTGTTTATAAACTCCAGCATTATTAATTAAAATTTCAAAAAATTTTTCTTTCTTAATAATGCTGTTAGTAATATTTTCAATTTCATCTATTCTTTTTAGGTCAAAATTTACATAATCAAAATATTTATTTCCAATATATTTCTTAAGTTTTTCGAGTTTTTTTTTATCCCTCGCTATCCCTATAACTCTAATTTTTTTCTTACTTAATTGAATAGATATATATTTTCCAAGACCGCTACTAGCACCAGTAACTAAAGCTTTTCTCATTTATATAAATACTAGGTGAACCATACTTCACTCAATGCTAAAAATGCAGTACTGTGATCAATATCTCCACCTGATCCTGCTGGTATTTTATCAGGTTGAGCATTTCCTTTAGCATTTATGCCATTTAAAACTACTTCAGCTTTTTTTGCAGGATATAAGCAAGTATTAATTTCATGTTTGATCGTTTCAGCTGCTCCTACAGGAACTGTTAAATGAAATGGAGGTTGTAAATTTGACCAAGTTAATCTCAATTCTCCAAGTTCAGAAGAAATAAGTTCTGACCATTCATTGTTTGTATTGCCCATAGAAGAAAATCTTCCACTAATTATTGGAATACCTGATAAATCAAAATTTAAGAATTCTGGTAATTGACATATGGTTTTATCTCTAATCCATGCTCCAATTTCCATATTATCAGTAATACAATGAAAAACTTTACTGTTATTTACCTTTAAATCTTCACTCATAATAAATACCGCATGACCAGATCCAGCTGGTGAATAATCAACTCTAAAAAATCCAGTAGCAGTTGTTTCTTTGGCTTCAGGAGAATCTTTTAATAAAATTATTGGATTTTCTCCTGACCACAAAATATTTTTTCTAATTTTTACATCTACAGTCATTTTTCCTCCTTAATTGTATAATTTTTACCTATCAACCCATCTGGTTAAAAAGTTACTAATTGCTAAAAATATTTGATCTGTTAGCGCTGCAATAAATGTAACATAAATTATACTAATAATAATTATATCAAGACCTTGAGCGACTAACATCATACTAAAAATTTTGCCAATTCCAAATTTGGCTCCAAGAAGTTCACTTACAACAGCTATACTCCATGAAAGTGCAATACTGACTCTAATTCCTCCAATTAATTCTGGTATTATTGAAGGCAATACTACAGTTCTAAAAATTTGATTTTTATTTGCACCAATTGTTTGCGCATATTTAATAATTAATGGATCTACATTTTTTATAGCTTCATATGTATATACCGTCAATGTCAAGAAAGTGTAACTAATTAACATTATATACTGAGAAGTAGATGTTGGACCAAACCAAATTAATAAAAGTGGAGCAATTGCAAGTGGTGGAATTGCTCTAAAAATTTCAATAATTGGTTGAAAAATTTCATTAATAATTTTGTTCAAGCTAATTATTAAGCCACAAAGTACACCTAATACAATTCCAACCGTGCCACCTATATAAACTCTAATAATACTTGCTGTAAAGTGCGGGTAAATACCCTCTGCTCCTCCACCTTGTGCACTAATTTCAGGCGAAGCAAATAAGACAGATATAAATCTTTCAACAATTACAGTTGGTGAAGGCAATCTTGAAGCTCCTAGTGTTTCTGCAAGAAAAAACCAACAAATAATTAGAAAAATAAAACCTAAAGAATTCTTAATTAATTTATTTGATAAAGAAACTAGTATCATTTTTTATATTATAAAACCGTCACAATAATTTGTAACGGTTTTATTTAATATAAGTTTATTATTTTTCGTATTCAGCCCACTCTATTGCAGCTTGTGCAAATCTTTCAGCATCAAGAAAATCATATATATCATCATAAAATTTAGCTTTTGCTA
>MDTG01317192.1_pt1 | contig 18983 bp, 5 predicted proteins | sample 811421 | NCBI WGS metagenome assembly MDTG01 (sample SAMN05326645, study PRJNA326480) | marine metagenome | isolation source: seawater | place: Pacific Ocean: South East | collected 2011
GCGAACATATAAGACATATCAGTCACTTTCTCTGTGTTCCAAGTTGTCGAATTCCCAATGTATTGGTTGAACGAAGATGCTCTACGAAACATTGCTTTCATATTCGTCACTTGCGACGTGTTCCAATTCCCAATATCTTGATTAAATGCAGAAGCATCCAAAAACATAGAACTCATATCAGTCACTTTCGACGTGTCCCAACTCGGGGTCGTTGAATTGAACGCAATGTCTTGGTTGAACGCGGTAGCTTCATAAAACATCCAATGCATTTTAGTCACTTGCGACGTGTCCCAATTGCCAATATCTTGATTAAATGCAGAAGCCTTATAAAACATTTCCCGCATACTCCTCACTTTCGACATATCCCACTTGGTTCCATCGGTTCCAATGGGTTGATTAAATGAAGAGGCAGAACGAAACATTCTCCAAGTAGTCGTGACTTGGGATGTGTCCCAAGTACTGATATCTCCATTGAATGCGGCAGCTCCATAGAATATTGCGTGAAAGCTTTTGACCCTTGAAGTGTTCCATGCATGTTCCCCATTTGGCAGCGTTCCATTAAGGTTTTGATTGAATACAACAGCGAATTTAAACATTTGCGTAATTGACTTAACTTTCGACGTGTTCCAATTCCCAATGTCTTGGTTAAATGCAGAAGCTTCATAAAACATACGATACATAGTCTCCACGTTCGACGTGTTCCAACCCCCAATGTCTTGGTTGAACGAAGATGCGCCACGAAACATTGCGTTCATATTCTTCACTTGCGACGTGTTCCAATTCCCAATATCTTGGTTGAACGAAGATGCGCCATAAAACATCCAATACATATTCGTCACTTTCGACGTGTTCCAATTCCCAATATCTTGGTTGAACGAAGATGCGCCATAAAACATACGGTCCATATTCGTCACTTGCGTTGTGTCCCAAGCGCTAATATCGGCATTGAAATTTCCTTTACCTTCGAATGCTTCCCTCAAATTCGTCACCTGACTCGTGTCCCAATTTGGCATCGTTCCAAATTTTGTCGTAATCAAACCATAATTTTCACATAAGCCATAAAAAGGATCTTCATCGAGACAATTTGTTATCGCACTTTGGATGGTTGCATCCGTTAACTGCTCTGGAGGAGGCGACGGCGGAGGAGGCGACGGCCACGGCGGAGGAGGCGACGGCGAAGGTGGTGGAGGCGCAGGAGGGGGCGGCGGCGCGGGAGGCGAAGGTGGCGTAATGTCTGGCTTTACGTAGCAATGGTGCCCTGTTCGAGAGCGAAAGCTGCCACCAAGAAAACGTGGCGCGTCCGCACGGCACGTTCCACCTTGACAAAACGTCTGGTACGTTTCATTGCCTAGATTTTCCGCGCCTCCCCAAAAATTGTTTGCCAAGGTGTTACCAGATTCCACTACATAAGCCGTCCAATCCGTAACTAACTTGCAGGCAGGAGTGAGCTGTGACTCCGCGTCTAGCTCAATCTCCACGCCAAAGCACCAAGTGAACTCGAGACATTTGCTCCTGCATCGATTCTTCGCTTCGTGCCCATTTGTTCCCAAGATGAGCGGATTTAATTCGGAATATTCCTTTCGGAATGTCATCGGGATTTCGAGACCGTTGCTTACTACACACTCGCCTTCTCCGAGATAATTGTATGAACTTGAGCATGACTCCAAGGATATCCTATAATCAGGCGGACTTGAATACGTTAGAAGCCCTTGAGAATATAACGCGGACGGATTTGAAAGACTTTGATCAACATCTGCCTTGAAAGTATTCAATGCCACAGTAACGTTCGTTGAGCTATCATACTTTTTGTATTTCAAAAGGTAAGACTTGAAAATTCGAAAAGAACCTCGTTCCGCGACTTTCCCGCTCCGCGTCCAAAGTGAAATTGGATCGTTCAAAACACCGAAAGATGGCTTTAAGTCGGGTTCGTTACACACCGTCCACATCCCGACTAGTTTATCCATGCTACCACCAATGTGTCCTCTCGGCATTTCTAGAAACAAATCCTCGAGCCACAACCTCGTCGCATTAACATCGTAGCCAGCCAAACCATTAAAACAGAATCCTTTCGTATACTCTGGGCCGCATCCGAGTAAAAATTTTAACGCACTTTTGAACGCATTCGTACTACCAGGCGTATCGATGAGTGTAAAGTTAGAGCGTGTTGCTCGTCTAATCCCGGCAGAGGGTTCATTCCACGCCAACGCGAGAAGTTGAGATTTAAACCTATCGAGGACAGGTATACCGCTGCCATACGCTCCCTTATAGCACGGTAATACTTTGGAAAGAATGGTATAGTTTGTCGCCGATCGAAACATTGGAGTTTCCCCTTCAAGGATGTAGGGGATGATGGTGTCCAAAATATATGCCATTGGACCTTCGTTCGTCACACCGCGAGGACACTCGATAAGCCGCGCACTAGTGGAAATCATTTTTTCAAAACTCTTCGGGTAGAAACGCGCGACTTGCATAAATTGCCTCCAGGCCTTTTCGGCAATTGTAGTGTTGGTGATTGATGTCATTTGATAGTGCGTGAAAATTAAATCCCACGCTTCTGGAACGTGAGGATTTTTCTCCAGCGTAGAAAGTAAGAGCATTATGACACGCTCTTGGGTGTTTAAACCGCCCATGTTATAATAAAAGATGCGGAATAACTGCATGGCTAGTCGAACGTCTAAGTAACTGTCTAGCCCTTCGTTCATTGCGCGAGGTATCGAAGATATGTAATCTAAGGACGTTTCCATTCCTTCTGCATGTCCGGGGATATCGTCCGTTGGGAGTGGGTTTCCTTCATCAGTTAGCCATGTCGATATTTCACCGGCAATGAACCCAAACTTATCCATGTTCCATAATCCGTTTGGCTTCTTATTAAACGAAATCGCTGCTGCGTGTCCACCGGGTTGATGGACCATCGTAGCCGGCCTACCCCTGCATGCAACGTTTCCAACCTGTAGATATGACAAGCGGGCGCTCGATCCCCCATCTTCGGCAATCCGAGGTAGAGAATCTTTATACCAATTTGAAACTCTGCACACGCTCGAGTCTACTTTATTTCTGTTGTAATTAGCACTGTATCGGAACCAAGAAGTAGCGATGCCGGCTTTACTATCACGATTGAGATCGATATACTCTTCTGGGTTATCTGGTTCGGCGTCTTCGTATCGACCCCAAATCCAATCGCACTCCTCAGTGGGAAAATGAGAAATTGGATGTATCGCTAACAATGGCCACGGCGCATCCGTAAAAGGAAAATCGAGATCTTTTCTTCCCACTTTTCGCAATAAATAATCCAGAGCAGCGAGCGGAGAGGGGTTCTTCAGTCTCGTCGTTGGTGCGTTGTGTTCCTTCCCGTGTTGCGCACAGTAATTTTGCAACTTCTTGAATTCGATATCCGCGGTAGCCACGTCCTCTCCCTGATCGGGAGACGTTGAATTTGCCAGCGAACCAATATTTCTGTATTTCTGCGAGAATGCGAGAAGCAAATCTGCGATGTTTGAATCGAGTATGTTCTCGTCGTCGAAAAAGTTCTTCAAAAATCGAAGATTTTCCAAGACTCTTGGATGCGTCGGCATCGATAAGGAATAGAGGGATTTCCTCAAACTCACGCCTTGATCTCCCGTTTGCGTTCTAATAAACTCCCAAATAGCATCCGATTCTGGAATCGAAGAATACATTTTGGTTTGATTTTCGTTCCAATTGAGCAAAGCGTTGGTTAACGCTTCCGTCCATACTTCTCCTGAGTCCAGAGTAACATTGAAAAGCTCACCGAAGGCCTGGGAACCCATGTGTGGATGTTGCTTGAAGACTCCGCGCTTGGCGAACACGTGAGAACTACTCGACCGTTCAAATGCTGGCGACGATGATCTACTAAGCTTTTTAGTTGATATAAAACCACAATCACCGCTTTCGGGATTATCATCAATATCAGGCGTGAAAACTACTCCCGGACACCTAGTCGTGTGTGAGCACGCTTTGACGCATTCACTTACTGATGCATTGAACGTCTTCTCGCTCGTATGCGTGCGCCATTCGAACAGAATAAAATCGTCCACTGGATCTAGTAAGTCAGACGCGCTTGTTTTCAAAAAATTAGTCCATCCTGATGGCAAAAACAAATGGGCAAAGTTGTCCTCATGGATAGCCGTGTAGTCGCAGGCTTCAAATTCAGCTGGCTTCGAGGCGGTGTCACAACTCGCGGTATAACATACCGTCGAGGAGGGCTTACACGTGACTATGCGTCCGCGAACACCAGTACTATCAATCCCAGATCCTGGCGGTGTCTTTTCACACGCGCTCCATGCGCCTGTTTCCCATGAAGGTGTCGCACAGAATTCTCCATTATTGATGCCGCGTTTGAGAGTACACTTACCGTCTGGATCTTTAGCCCAACCATCGAGGCAAATGCATGTACTTTGTTCACACCGACCATAATGACAGTCTACATTACACGACATTCCAGAGGATTCGTGCTGATCGCACAGGCGAGTCGAAGGAGGCATGACCTCTGCTATACACCTCTGTATCTCGGCGCGCGTGCCGTTTGGCCATGCGCACGCGATCATTCTCGACTGCATGTTCCAAAGATTTCTTTGTTTTATGTCGCTACGAGAAATTTCCGGATCAGCACGGCGCATTTGCACGGTTTTTTCGCACCGTCCCCATGCCAGTGGCACCCAATCGGCGTAACGAACCTGTTCTATCTCTGTCAATTCCTTCGCGTAACACTCCTTTTCGTCGGTCAACGGTACAAAACAACAGCCATATTCCTCGCACGCGGCTTTTCGTATGTTGATATTTTGAATGTTTCTTCGCGAGTCCGATTCATAGTGAGCACATGACGTTCGCTCTGCGCCTGATTTCAACAAACATTGCGCATTGCAACTGATCGCGTTACAAAATTGCGTAGAGTTCGGCTTTATACTCAAATGGGAGCATTTAGAATCGCTCACGGCGTTTGATAAAATTTGTAGCGATCTGAGCGCACAAAATACTTTCCGAAACTGTATACCAGTTTCGCATGGTTTTGAGCATACGCTCCAAGGAGTTGTTGCCCAGATAACATCGACTTCCCCAAGAAAATAATCAACGCTCTCTTCGTTGGACATCACTACGAAGGAGGCCAAATCCGAAATCGTTACCGGGTGCACGTACTCCACTGGCGTAAAACGCGTCTCCCCGAGATAGGAAGTCGATGATTCGTAAGAAGGAACACTCGAAGGTACATCAGTTATGATCTCACCGCATCTTTCTTGGTATATTTTGCATACTTTCGTTCCGCGTGCATACGTGTACGTCGCGCCTCGAGCTGGACTAAAACCAGATGGATCGGCACCACCAGTCAGACACTGAGTCAAGGAATCCGTGTTTTGCGAAGAGAGAATCTCCGTGTTTGTACAGTTCAACTTTTTGCATGACCTCGAAGTATAATTTTTCGCAATCCCAAGGTCAACAATTGTAATCGGCGAGCACAGCAAATGCCTGTCGTTGAACGATGAATCTCCTACCGAAGTTTTCCATGAATCCGTGTGACGCATGCCGACGAGACCGACACCAGTCGCGATGTACCCTTGAGCACACGACTCATCCATCTCGTAATGTGTGCCTTTTGATGCGTAGTTTGACGCTCCTAACCCTGCTGAAAATGTTCTCGCTTTCACTTCATTAGAACTATCAACGGTAAAACCATTAGGCGAGCCGCAACGCGGAACTACACCCGCTTTGGCAGATGGTGGGCCCGTATTGTGCGTAAAAGCTAATCCAGTGAGAACCTTTCCAGCAGGGCATCGCACGTACCCAGTAGGATATCCTAGCGCTGAATCCAAGTCATTGCGTACGTATTGCGAAGTGCTCACTGGTTTGATAAAGAGTGAATCAATGCGGACCCAGTCGTAGTATCGCTCGTCCTCTAGACACAGCGTCGTGTTGACATAAAAAGCGCACTCGCTCAATTTGCCAGAGGTCATCCCTACCCCAGACTCGAGACACTTCATCGATTGAATCGGGGCGTTGAAATCGTCGGTAATCATAACCACTTCTCCATTTCGATATTTAGCATTATGAAAAATTGAATCTTGGCCCCAATATCGAGTGCGTTTCAAAATTACGGAAGGCTTCGACGACGAAGAAACTTCCTCGCAGTCGCAATACCCCCATTCCGTTTGCTCAGCATTCGTGTAACATATTTTTTTCCCACTTTCGAAAACCGCGCCGCCAAGAGATGCCGATAAACTCGACGTCGGGATGAAACACTTCGACTGATATTCAACAACATCACTTCCTTCCACATTCGCGTGGTTTACCAGAGCCCTTTTGTGGAAGCACGGACTAGAACTTCCCGTCCCTCCACACGTTGGCTTCGAGTAGTCTAGGTACAAGCCTCCAGAGAAAAACACACTTTCTGATGTCTGTAACGAGCTCAACTCAACCGAATCTGCGGCTAAGTACCGATAAGTACGTTTTGGTTCCGTCCCTAGCAGACCGCCATCGCTGTGATACATTTTCTGCCCATGCAAAGGAAAGACTTTCGAATCCCCCGAGTGCAAAGAAACGTGTGAAAGTTCTCTCTCGGGGTAAAAGTCTGAACTTGTTCCCACGCCTGAATTCTTTGAACCAATCAATGGGCCTATATTACGTCGCAACCTTGCAACATCTGTTGTCGATGAATCAGAAGTGAAATTTCCCGTTTGAGGAAATACCGTTTCCGTGAAACCGCCGAAATCCCCGCTTACTCTCATATTCATGCTACCCGCGCCGAGGGCAAGATTAGGAACAATTTCGTTTGGAATTACTTGATTCCAATGCGATTGAAGCATGCTGTGTGTACCGTTCACAGCAAAATTCAAAGATGGCTGCCAATCCCAGGAATGCATTCCACGATCGCGCTCGTCGCGGCGAATATAAAATGTACTCGATAAATCTTCACTCCTCCCTTGGCGAAGGCGCATTTTGACCGCGCTCGATCGCAAGTGGCACGTAGAATGTGGAATACCCAATCGAGTGGTTGGAGTCATATCAAATCCCGCGCACCGGGCGTTAGATGAGCACCGCTGCGCGCAAAACTCAATAAAATAGCTATTTAACCAAGATTCTTGAGATATTCGTAAAGAATGAAGAGTTTGCGGGGGAATATACTCTTGGAAAGAGGCCGAGTCGTACGACTCAAACAAATCGCCGCCATGCGGGAGTCCCATACGTGCCGATTCGTAATAATCAGATTCAGTTTCAATCGTTACGAAACCTAAATCTTCCCAGGAAGACGGAGCGTTACAGTCGTTCGCGTCTAAATCGCACATGCAAACCTGATGCCTATCTTCCTCGAATAAAAACCCAGGTACGCGATACCGCCCTTCGGTAATGAAATCGTCCCATTTCATGTACGGTTGATGAATACTCGATTGATCCGCGTGCATTTCATCGCTGAATGGACGCAAGTGCACATAATTTGCGCTCGAACGCACAGAGTGCCCGCTTTGCTTCACGAGTATCTTTGATGCCGCTACGTCTGCAGTCCCATCCCAAGCGCCCATGCACCCGGTGCGTTGTCCTTTCAAAATCTTAACTGATGCTCTCGTCGGAAGCGTCGCTGTACCGCGTTCGACAAATACTAGCGGTGTCTGTACTCCAGCTAATATTTTACCTACTACTACTTTAATCTGATTATAATGATAGGCTGGTATGCACACGTTTGAGCCTCTCGGTAATCCGTATTTTTCCCCTATTCCGGCAGCGCAAAACGTTCCATACGAACAGTCCGAATGCCTATCGTTCCGCGACGTTTTACTGAAAGCAAATGGCGTGCAACTACCCTCGTAAGCTTTGCACGGCAGAATGACACTATCACTCGACCGCACTGTTTTTGAATAGTTCGTTAAAGTTGTTTTTCTTTTGCAATATCCATCCATCCCATTGGTGAGATCGGCGAGGTTGCGATTGAGTTCAACTTCTCGCTCGTACACGGAAGTATACGCAGGAGCACTTATGGATTCCTTGTAGTCGTCGTAATAAGCAGCATTAAACCCAGCCGAATCGCTTGCAGTATTCACCGCATAGTCTGCGCAACACGCTGGGTATATATGTTGATATTCTGTCGTTGATGCAGAAACGCAATGTTTTGCATTGCCTCCCATTTGCTCCATAGCGGACGTTAATTTGTTCCAATGTTTATACATACCACGACTGCGACTCGGGTTTGCAACAAAAACACCCGTCACATCATTCACGTCGCATTTTGTCGACGTCCAAACGAACGAAGTTGGGCAATACTGCGCAGAATACGCCTGTGGTAAACCAAGAGCGACTTCGTTCGCTGTACACAACCGAGCGCCTCGGGATTCGCAAAGATTCTTACTTTCGTCGTAAGACACACCCGGGTTGCACGTCATATCGTTCCACGCGCAGCTTCTATTTAACGAGCTCGTCCAGTAATCGTAATATTTAAAAGCTCTTTCTTTGGGATAATTCCCATAACCGGAGACACCTTGCGCGCCAGTCGGCTGGTAGCACCCAGTCGCCAAAGACGCCTCGGTGAAGCTCGCCCACGTCTGGTTCGGAGCCGTATCAAAAATTTGAGTGCCGCACGATCGCAAAGATGGGAATCCACCGTAGTGTTGGTCATACCCACCACCGTCGGGATTATTTTCCCAGATTTCGCTCGCTTTTGAAAGTGAGTCTCTCAACGAGAAATTTGTGCCAAGCTCTTCGCACGTTTTCGTGGATTGGCATGCACCTTGGCAAAATCGCTCGACCGACGGTTTATCAGTCTCTACGCACTCTGATTCTGAGCTCGCGATTGACCCACTCAAGGTATTCACGCATTTTACGGTTCTAAATTGCTTAAAAGTACATTCGTCCGAGGATGCCGGATACGCAATGTACCCTGTATTTTTACACTCGGACCATGCCGAACTCGTCCACCTTCTCGAAACAGCAGATCGCCAGACGTAGGATTCATAACCAATCGCATTACCTTGCATCTCTAATGAGCGTCTCCTACCAAATGCGTCGCATATGAACATATCGCATTTTTTATTCGCGTCTAAGAAAGATATCGCCGAACACCGAGACGTCGTGACTGCGCGACAGGCGCTCTGACATTCGAGGAGCGTGCTAGATTTCGTCGAACTTACGCGCATACAATTCTTGATGTACGTATTCGCTCCTAAAAACACCCACTTCAGAGTGTCAACTACTGTGCTCGCATCGCTTATACTACTGCTATATTCTCCGCATGGGTCCGTCGCGTTCGAAGGATTCGAGTACCCCACGTGATACTCGCACGCGTTTCCTCCGTCGTCGCTCCCTCGACAGCAACTGTCGCCACACTTAGTTATTGTCGTAGAAACTGCACTTGAATTGTCGCGCTTTACCGCGCACTCGTTTGTGCTCGAGCCGATATACGCAACCTGTGCCAGCGATTTGTAACAACTAAACTCTGACGCCGAATTCCACGCGCTTGCAAAGCAGCATCCGTACAGCTCGCATCTCTCCTTTTCTGCTGAAACCGACGTTTTCTCCACCTTATGCATGTTATCGTAATACGGATCGCAGGGTCTTCTGTCCTCTGCTAACGGAATATAGCACTGGTCTTCGCACGAGTGCGTGTGACACGATTCAATCTCTACTTCCCCATCGTCGTCCTCTTTTCCACTATTACTTCCACAGAAACTCGAGTCGACGGCTTGGTTCGTCAATAAATCTTTACACGTCCTTCTCGAGCGCGTTCGAAAGCCACCCCCACACGTCTTAGAGCATTCTGACCATTCATCATCGACACTTCTCACGTACACCGCTCTTCTTCTATTTTGAGCGTACGTGTCCGTATAACCCCACTTTTTCTGAACGTCGTCGTTGCTATAAATAAAACTAACGCTTGACAAGGTAAAACACCAGGGTTTTCCTTCCGGCGACTTTTCTAAAGTAGGTTCAAAATATTCCACGCCTTCGTATTCGAACGGAAACACGCAATTTTCTCCATTCGCTGTACCACCCGTGGTTTTTGTCACTTTCACATAGTGCATTTGCATTCCTACTCTTCGTTCTAATTCGCTCGGGTCTGGCAACGACGAAAGCAAAATAGCATTTGAATGTCCGCTCGCGAATATCGCTCTCAAACCGTCTTCGTTCGACTCCAACAGGTGTCCAGTCACTCTCGCTTCATCGTGTAACTCGTGCATTTTCTCCATTGATAAATTAAATCCTCTCGTTAACTTCAACTTCGCCTCCGTGTACGCTCTAAACTGTTGCTTCGTATACCCGGTGATGTTATTCGTCATTCCAAACTGCTCAGCAATCGTTTTTTGATTATTTGCCGCCGTTATGGCGGCGTCATGTGTATAAAATCCCGCACACCGTTGATCCCTTTCGCACGCTCTCGTGATCTCTTCCACGGTTCCATTCACTGCTGCGTAGGCTAATTTTCGTACCAAACTCGGATGAATCACTGCGTCGTCGTACGTGACATTCTCTATGCGCTTCGCTTCCAAACGTCGCCTTTCCTCCCTTAATACGTTCGCGTCGTCGTATCCCACGAAATCTTCGTCTTCATCCACCCCTCGTTTCTTTCTATAAAAGGTATACACGCCTTCAATTGCGTTCGCAACTACCCCGTACCCTCGACCGACTAATACGCACTCGGGCGTCGATTGCGTCGTCTCAAGCGTAAAACCGGCGCACTGGTACCCGTACCCATCGCACTCTGTTTTGCATCTCGAAAAGGTTGACACTCGTTTCAAAAACGTTCCCGAGACGTGATGTTGGTCCACGTGCACGTGGTAGTTTGTCGGTTGTGGTTCGATGATTTCCACTTCTTCCACGGAAGACGACGACGACGACGATTGCAGCAGCGAACGCAACCGTTGGGTATATACATTGTTCTTTCTCTTTCGATTTACTTTTGTTTCTGCGTCGTCGTCGTCGCTCCTCTCTCCGTCGAAAAAATGGCGACGAAGATCGCGACGACGACGCTCGTTATTAGAGTCAACGTTCAACGTCGCGTCGGCAAAGCGAATCTCAAACGACGACGACGACGTCTTCCTTTCCGCGAATCGATTTTGACGACGCGATTCGATACGAATCTCCTCTCCCGTTCGAGTTGCGGTCGACGACGACACAGAAGAAAAGAAGCGCTTCGGCGTCGTCACCGCGAGGAAGACGACGACGACGACGAGGAGCACCAACGACAACAAAAACATCGCCGTCCTCCTCCTCGTTTTTTTTCGTCTCGTCTCCTCCTTTTCGGGCGTCCTCGACCCATCGCGCGCATCACCGGTGTTTCGGTTTAACGACATCGTCGTCGTTTGAAAGGGTGAGCGCATCATCGTCATCATCATTTTCGTTTTCGTCGCTCGCGGGTGTGCGCTCCTACGAAAAAAAAAGGCAGAACGCTTTCAAAACCTTTCGTCGTCGTTCTCGCGTTCTCTGATCGTTTTTGTGGTCGTCGGGTGGGTCTCCTCCGCCGCGCGCGAAAAGGTGAAAGGCGCGAGTCGTCCCACTATTAATTAATGCGTGTGTATATATATAAATAATGTGGGAAAAAAATGAGGCAAAAATGATCGCGACGTTTTTTTGTGGGACACTCGAGAGACGTAAAAAATACGAACAATACTAAACGTATAGACCACCACAAAAGTGGCATAAAAAAAAGAGTCCCTTCGCGCTTTGGGGGTGCGGAAACGTATTCATCATCGGCTTTTCTCGGAAGAAATCTCGGACACCACCACAACCAAGTCGCCGCCGCCACACAAAAAAAAGCTGACTTCCTCGCTTTTTGTGTCGTCGTCAAGCCAAGCCGTCTCTCTTTTCTTTGAGAAAAAAGAGTCGACAAAAGGGTATGTATGTATTTTAGGAGTCTCGCTCAAAGCATTCAAAAACGTGCTGGCCATTTTTTTTGTCACTCTTGTTTAGGGTTTTGAGAGGGGTCTCATTTAGGGTTTCTTTTTTTGGACCACCTTTTTTGTGCCGTCGAAAGCGACTGTGTTTTGGATGGAGTACAAACGCGCACACTAAACTCTCTCATCAAAGTCTTTGTCGTCTTAACCGTGCTCTTTCGAAAGAGAGAGAGAGAGAGAGAGAGAGAGAGAAGGAGAGAAAAGGAGAAAAGACAACCGCGCAAACGTGCCATCAGGGGGCATCATCATGTCGCCGAGAAGAGACCCCTCTTCCCTAATAACGAGACGACACCACTCCAAATGCGAGATTGAAGAGTACTAAAGCCGCCGAGAAGAAGAGACTCTCCCAAGGTCGAGGAACAAGAGGACAAAAAAGGCAGCGAGGAGGAGTTAGAAGAAGAGATGTCGTCGTCGTCTCGTCTCTCCTCCCTCGGGTGGTGGTGGTGGTGGTGGTGGTCGGAGTGGTGGTGGTGGGAGTGGTGCGTGTCCTCGACGACGCGACGACGACGACAATTCGTCGGTTTTGGCGTCGTCGCATTAGTGTGCCTCCTCTTCTGTGTCGGTGTCGTCAAAGGTGTCGTCTCGACGGTGCGGACTGTAACGACGCATCAACAACATCGAGTATTGGAAGACGACGACGACGACGTAAACGACGAGACGAGGAAGAAAGGCACGCGCCCCTCGCGAGGGCCGAAATGCGTCGGGTTCGCACTCGGGGCGGACGTTTTATTACGTCCTCATCAGAAAGAGAAATCTTCCTCGGGCGTCAAAGAAGCGCTTCAAAGGGCCATCGAGTTCTGGGCGACGCGGGCGAAGTGCGCGTCCGTGGTACTCTATTTCGATATCGAGTGCGAACGAAGCGCGCGACGATACGCGAATGAAGTGATGGAGATATGGGCGGAGGGAGAAAATCGAACAACACGAAGCGAAAAGAGGAGCGAGAGGAGGAGAAGAGGAAGGACCGTTCGAGTGAAATTGTATTCGAAGGAGACGCCGCCGGGGAAAACGGAGGCGATTGGAGAGTACTTTTTGGACACCGGCGAAGACGTCGTCGAGGAAGATTGGGCGAATGGACAGAACGATGGGTGGGTCGCGCGGTGGTGGCGGTCGTCGTCGGTGTCGCTATCGTCATCATCTGCACGTCTGAGAAGAACCACCGCGAGGACGACGACGACGGCGGCGGCAAAGAAGAAGACGAACGACGACGACAAACCGATGGATATCATCGTGCTGACTTCGTCGACGGGATACGACATCCTCTCTGGTTTCACGAAATCGTTGAAACAACGACGACGAAAAATGTCGAGGACGAACGAAGAGAAGGAGACGTTTTTATCCTCGCTTTTGCCCTCTTCAAAGGGTTCGAAATCGTCGTCTTCAGAACCGCCAAAGCCAAAAACGGTCGCGTTAATCGAACAGGAATTGAAAGTCAATTTCCTCGAAAACCAACTCCCAACGCCAGAACTTCTCGTTTCAGTGAGCCAAGTTTTCTCGGTCGGTAAATTCCCGGGCTTTTTACTCTCCAAGTGCGAATTGGCACACGTAGAGTCAATCGAGAGGATGACGGAGGACGCCGTCCATCGAAAGATTTTGCGGGATTATTTACGGTCCTTTCAAAGGTTTGGTTCTTAGTTCCATACGCGCGCATGCGGTGCACGGCACGTAGTCAATAGAGAGCAGATAGAAAGAGAGAGAGGAAAAAAAAAGAATGAAAGAATGAATGAGCGAGCAGCGAACGCGATAGAGAGCGGGGTAGAAGATTTGAAAAGCATATAAAAGAATACCTAATTCGAAAGGCATTTTTCTCGTCTTTGAAGCCGCCAAAAAAACCATTTACGTCGAACGCGCTTTGAAGCGAAGCGATGTCGTCGTCGCTCTCAAAAAACGCAGCAGCTCACTTTGAAGCCTAGTCGTACCATCACACCATCGAGATGTCGTCGTCGTCGTCGCTCTCGAACGCGCACTTTGAAGCCTATTACCGCCATCAGCTTGGCGAAAGAACGTTCCAGTCGGTACTCCAAACGTTACGAAACCCGTTACCTTTAACGTTTCGACTCACGCGAAACGGACACGAAAGCGCGTCTGCGCACGCGTTGAAACGACTCCTGGACGAATCCGGGAAGAGAGTTTTGCGATGCACGCAGATTGGGTTCTTAGACGATGCGAGAACGTACCAAATCGATGGAATACGAGTCAACGACGAGGATTTGAAAACGAAGCAACCGAATTTACACCAATTTTTGGTGAGAATGAACGAAGGAGGCGATTTGAGCAGGTATGTGGTACATGTGTTTAATACTCTACTATTTGTTCGTTCTCGAATCGCGTCGACATCACAAAAAGCGGGCGGCGTCGCGTGCACCACTGACGCATTCACGTTTTCTCGTAATAATACGTTTTGATGTGCAGGCAAGAACTCGTCTCGATGATACCGGTGAAACTCTTAGACGCACAATCGCACCACCTCGTCCTCGACTCTTGCGCATCTCCCGGGAGTAAAACGTCGCAAATATTAGAAGTCATGCTCGACAAGCACGCGTCTGGTGCGGTCGTCGTGAACGACGCCTCTTTACAACGTGCAAATTTACTCACGCATCGATGTTATCGACTCGAAGCCGCGGCGAAGAATTTACTCGTCATCAACCACGACGCTCAAACTCTACCTTTAGAATTGGAAAATACGTTTGACCGAATATTATGCGACGTGCCGTGTTCTGGAGACGGAACGTTACGGAAAAGCACGGATTTATGGAAAAAATGGTCGAATTCAAGCGGCGTAGAGTTACACTCGATTCAAGTAAACGTCGTGACGCGAGCATTGAGGTTATTGAAACATGACGGAGGCGGAAGACTCGTATACAGCACGTGCTCTTTGAACCCTCTCGAAAACGAAGCCGTCGTCGTCGAACTGTTGAAGAGAAGCCAGGGCGCGATTCGATTGGTCGATTGCTCGAAAATACTGCCAGGACTGAAACGATTGCCCGGTTTGACCGAATGGTCCGTCCAAGATTTGAAAACTGGGAAATGGTACGATACGTACGACTCGTATGCTAAAGACAACCAAACGCGAAGTACGAAGATTAAAAAGAGCATGTTTGCGTCTAAAACTACGATTCATGCACACAATCTCGATCGATGCTTCCGCATTCACCCAGATTTAAACGACACCGGCGGCTTCTTCGTTGCTGTCTTTGAAAAAGTGAAACCGCTACCGATGGAAATGATTGCTCTCGACGCGAAAGAGGAACAAAAGTTATCTAGAACGACAAACGCGAACACTAAAAAGTGGACGAAGGCAAAGATTGCGCCGGTATTTAGCGTGGGCACAGATAAGGAATTCAAAGTGGTAATAAAAAGGATAAAAACAAAATACGGGTTTGACGTGAGGAAGAAAGAAGAGAACGGAGGGATGGAGATGATTACGAGAAACAATACCGACAGCGTGCCGAAACGAATTTATTGCCTCTCTAAAGGCGCGAAATCGATTCTCGATAAGTGCAATCGAAATAATCAAGAACAAAAACTTCGAATCCTTGCGTGCGGCTTGTGCGCGTTTGAGCGACAACCAGTACACAAAGGAATACTCAAAAGTCAATCCGACGATAGCAATTGCGAGTTCCGCTTCACGCAAAAAGGATGCGAACTATTCCAAGATTGCATCTCGAAGCAAGTCGTCCGCGTGTCGCCGAAAGAGTTAGAGAATATGTTAGCACGACAACAAAAAAAACAATCGATAACATCAAAACCAAACGCACCGCTGTGTATCGACGCCAAAACGAAGAAAAAAGTCTTGAACGAATGTGAACGAGGCTGCGTCATTTTAGCCGTGCGCGGGAAGAGCTCTGGATCTGGGAATAAAAGGAAATTAGAGGAAGAAGAAATCGCGGCGATTAGTCCGGTGACCATCGCGTGTTGGTTTCCACCATCTAAGAAGAAGCGCTCAGATGGTAAAAGCAACGACGACGACGACGACGACGACGTTACTTTGACGTTAATGTGTTCCAAGAGCGAAGGCGAAGTCCGATTAGAGCGTTTGCGAGAGCATTTGAAATTGAAACTTGTGAACTAAAGTGTAAACTATACAGACAAGAGCATAGAATTGAACAGAGACGCAACCGAATCTACCTCCATTTGATCCAACGAATCACTTTTCATCGTCCAATCGCACTTATTCGCGCTAATTTCCGCGATAAATTCAATCAAATACCATTTTGACGACATCATCGTTTGCGCGTAGACGTAAAATTTCATCTGTGTCGCGTCCCCACCGGATGCCGCCGTAGCGAAGCCGTTCGATTTCAATCGGTCGATAAACGACGACGTCGACTGTACCATTAAAACCCCGAGTGATGGAGAAAATATAACGGATTGCTTCTTCGCGACTTCCGGAAAGAGTTGCCAATTGAGCTGAAATTGAGTGGGATCTAGAAACGGATTTGAACTGAGCGATGATGTTGTCGCGGCAGCGATCTCTTCGTCGTCCGCTTCAAAGTCGTCGAACTGCAACAGAGACGTCTCTTGATCCAGTTGCTGTTGTCGTTGTTGCGCTCGTTGCTCATTGACATCTTCTTCCCCTTCTTCTGTCTTCGCTGTACTACTACTATTATTCCTACCATCGATAAATTTCTTCTCTTCGAGCTCGTACGTAATCGCCAGCGTGTCCATCTCTTCAAATAAACGTTCGAATCGTTCTTGCTCTTCCAACTCTTCGCTGAATTGAAACGATAGCAATTCACGGGCTAAAAGTAAATCGCTCGCAATCTTACTACTGGACGATGAAGAACACATCAAGCTTCCGTACACGTTCGCCGTTGCGCGCGCAGACGGATCTGAATCTTCCGTCGCGCACCACTTCAAACACGTTTCAAACGCCTTCCTCATTTCCGGCGCGCGTTTGCAGAACAATTTTAACGATGCAAAAAACGTTTCTGTTCGAATCGTTGGGTACGATTCCTCTGGAAAATTTTCAATCGAAGATTCCAACGCGTACGGCGCGCCTTCGATGAAACCAGAAGCGCCGAATTCGCCCAGGAGCCACAACAACATCGATCGAGCTCTCGTTATGGATTTGGTCGTCGCGTTTGAAACAACCGTCGTCGGAGAGAACATATCCGGCACGGAAAATTGCACTGATTCTAATGCGCTTTCAACAGCTTTACAGCAGATGGATCGACACTCTTTCGATTCTTCTTCTTCTTCTTCTTCTTCATTACTCGAGCATTGTCGTAAACACAAACCAATTTCGATTAAACTATCTGCTTTCACGCTTGGCACACTCGTTTCCAAGAACAATTCGCATATTTTCTTCGTCACCATCAACCTCTTCTCTGCGTTCATCATCGCAAAACTCTCTTTCTTTTTCCTCGCCACGCGACCTATGGCTTTCATCGCCAATCTCGCAAACTGTTCGTCTTGCACGTCATTGACGTATTCGAACAATTCCTCGACGATATTCGCGCAATTTTGCGCGTCGGTAATTAAAGATAACGTTCTCAATTTGCACCTCTTAATTTCGAACGAATCCGCGTTGACGCGCACGTAGAAAGATTTGTAATCGGTCACGAACGCAATCGGCGCACGATAGGCAAGGAGCTTCAAGTGCGCCCAGACGACGGCGGATGTTTCGATGCCGCTCGTTTTCGCGGTGGCTAACGTTAACAGAGATGGTTTTATTCGTTCGTACACTCGCTGGTGCGTCAACGGATCGTTTTTCGTCAGTTCTAGAAAGATTCGGGAGGTGGCTAACGCGATGGACGTGTTCGGCGAGGATATCCTCGACTCGAGACTGTTCATCCACTGGTACTTCACGTCGTCTGGTAATGACGGTATTCGTTTGCTATTGTTCGCGTCGTTTGCCAAGACGGCGTAGTTATAGGTCAGCTTCAAGACCAAATGTTGCGATAACTCGCCAAAATCGCGGATTTTGTTTGTCAAAGCGGTGAGTAAAGCTGCATTTTGTAACCGCGCGTCGGATTCGCCAAAGACTTCAACGATTGTAACTAAAGCGTTGGCGACAACGTTTGCGTCGCGGTCTTCGAGTAAGAGTTTTTCAACAGTTTCTAATATTCCAGAATCGTTGAAGGTATTCACGTCGTCTTCGGACGAAGAAGAAGAAGAAGAAGAAGAAGAAGAAGAGCAGCACAACCGATACATTTTCAAACATCCGAGACACGCGGCTTTTCTCGCGTACGGATGCTCGTCTCTCAACCCTTCTTTCACGCACTCGATCAAATATTCAATCAAACGTTTACTCCTCAAACTCGTCATCGACCGAATCGCCAACCCTCGAATCGTCGGATCCTCGTGTTTCGTATCCTTTTGCAACGTGTTGATCGTCATCATCGCCAACTCTTCGCTCTCTTTCCCTTTATCCGAATACACGCCGATGTAATGGTACAACATTTTTTTCGTCGCGACGTCGCTCGTCGCCGCGTTCATCAGCACATCCGCGAAGAGAGAGGACAAATCTATGTTCAGCGTCAACGCTTGTATCAATCTGTGCATCACATCATTCGAGACACAAATATGATGAGAAGAAATAGTTCATTCAAAAAGAGCGGCCGGTCAGCGCGGCGCGAGGCCCATCGCGCATCGACGCGAAAGAAGACACCAAAAAAAGAACGCTCCCCTCTTCTTCGCGGAATATAATCGAGAAAAGAAGAAGAGGACAACAACAACAACAACAACAACAACAACAACAACAAAATCATAATCATCATCATCGAAGCACATGTACTATATAAATTACCTTTGGAAGACGAGTCTCCGGTCCTCTTCCAATCGCATTTTCGACGAGGCATCGGATCCGGATTGTCCGGCGTATTTCTTCAGCGTCTGCGAGAGTTCCCGCAACTCGTCCCGTTTTCGAGGTTGCGCGTTGTTGGTGTTGGTGTTGCCACCACCTCCACTCGTCGTCGTCGTCGTCGTCGTCGAGGACATCTTTTTGTGTATCACAGTCGTTTGGAGTGCGGAGAAGTCGTTAAAGAATTTTCGTCCGTTTTTTTCTTCGTTTTCCAAACCCTAAACCCTAATCATTATAAAACCTAAACATACCGTTAAAAAGAAGTCGACATCCTGTGTTGTCGTCACACACCACAC
>MDTG01349482.1_pt1 | contig 18982 bp, 15 predicted proteins | sample 811421 | NCBI WGS metagenome assembly MDTG01 (sample SAMN05326645, study PRJNA326480) | marine metagenome | isolation source: seawater | place: Pacific Ocean: South East | collected 2011
TAGTAGTTACGGGCCTTCACTTAAAGGACGATCATGGATACACAATAAATGAAATAGAGAAAGATGGATTTAAAATATTTTCAACTTTTGAGATGTTTAATGAAAAAGAGGATTCAGGGGCTGCAATGGTTAGGTCATTTGCTAATGCTTTAAAAGAATTACCTTTAATTATATCAAAGTCATCTCCAGATATAATTTTATCAGGATTCGATATTGCTGCAAATTTTGCTGTTACCATTGCTGGTGCACATATGAATATTCCAGTCGCTCATATTCAGGGAGGAGAAGTTACTGGTACAATTGATGAATCAATTAGACATGCTATGAGTAAGTTTTCTCATTATCATTTTGCTGCTAATGAAGATGCAAAAAATAGATTAATAAAAATGGGAGAATTTCCAGATAAAGTTTTTAATGTTGGTTGCCCATCAATAGATGCAATTTTAAATGTTGAAAATGACGATAATGTTTTAGAGAAATATTCATTAAAAGAGGATTTTTTTATAATGCTTCAACATCCAGTAACCACAGAAATTGATGAATCAGAATATCAAATTAGAATTAGCTTAGATGCATTAGTTGAATCAAATGTTGACGCATTAATAATTTTACCAAATAATGATGCGGGTTTTTCTAAAATAATTAATTCAATTAAAGATTCAAATTTAAAACATGTAGAAACACTATCTCTTAAAGATTATGTTAATTTATTGAAAAGATCTAGAGGCTTAATTGGTAATTCTAGTAGTGGTATTCACGAAACAGCTACTTTTAATATACCAACCATCAACATTGGTTCTAGACAACAAGGTAGATTAAGATCAAATAACGTTTTTGATGTAAATCATAATAAAGAAGAAATATTAAAAGCTATAAACAAATGCTTAAAAATTAAAAATAAAGTTTATAAAAAAATTTATGGTGATGGTAATTCAGCTGAAAAAATTGTTGATCTCTTAAAAAAAATTGATATAAGTAATGAAATCATTCAAAAACAAATTAGTTATTAATTATGAAAAAAATTTTTATTACAGGTGGAACAGGAACAGTTGGAAAGTCTTTTATTTCTAAGTATTATGACAAATATAATTTTATATCTTATGCTAGAAATGAAAAGGAGCAAGTTGCTCTAAAAAGATTATTTCCAAATATTGAAATAATAATAGGAGGTATTGAAAATTTTAGCTTATTATCTTCAGAAATTTTAAAAATAGAACCAGATATAATTATTCATGCAGCAGCTTTAAAACATGTTGATACTGCTGAAAAGCAACCATCTCAAGCAATTTTAACCAATATTATAGGTTCATATAATGTAATTCAATCTGCTATAAATGCAAATGTTAAAGTAATTATAGGAATAAGTACTGATAAAGCATGTAATCCGGATAATATATATGGCCAATCAAAATTTTTAATGGAAAAAATGTTTTTGGAGGCTAATAACAGCAATAATAAATTTATATGTTGTAGGTTTGGAAATGTTGCTTGGAGTAATGGATCAGTAATCCCTTTTTGGTTATCAAGGAAATCACAAAAATTAAGTTTGCCATTAACTGATAAAAGAATGACCAGATTAATGTTTAGTCAGAATGATGCAGCAGAATTGATTCATAAATCACTTCTTGATAGTAAAAAGAAATCAGGTTTTATTTTATCGAAAAAAATGAAGAAAGTAAATATGTTCAAAATGGCCAAATTAATATCTAGTAAAATTGAAGTTTTTGGATTAAGACCAGGTGAAATTCTACATGAGGATCTTATTTCTGAACGTGAATTACCTTTTACAGAAGTTGATGGAGATTATATTTATATATATAATAAAAAGAATAATAATTTAAAAAATAGATTGAAAAACAAACTTTCTAGTGATAATGCAGTTGAAATGAATTCAAAAGAAATGAATGAAATTATTAGTAATGTACATAATAAAGCATCAGAAAATTTATTAGATATAAAGAAATATTAATTTTTTTTTAGATTTTGTATAATGATAAATAATTTAAGCGTATTAGGTTTAATACCTGCTAGAGGAGGTTCAAAAGGTGTCCCTAAAAAAAACATTAAATTATTAAACGGTATACCATTAATCAACTACACAATTAAAGCCGCTAAAAAATCAAAATATATTGATAAATTAATTGTTTCAACTGATAACAAAGAAATTTCTTCAATTTGTAAAGATCAAAATGTTGAAGTTCCTTTTGTAAGGCCAAAAAATTTATCCGATGATAAAGCGAAATCTATAGATGTAATTATTCATGCTTTAAAATTTATTGAAAAAAAAGATAATAAAGTATATAATATCATACTGTATTTAGAACCTCCGTCACCTTTAAGATCATATAATGATATCAATGAGTCTCTTGAAATATTTATTAAAAAAAAACCTGATAGTTTAGTCTCAGTTCACGAGGCAAATCAATTTCATCCAATATTAATGAAAAAAATCGAAAATGAATATTTAAAGCCTATATGGAAAAAAGAACCTGAAGGTATTCCTAGGCAATTATATAATCCTACTGCTTATATGAGAAATGGTGCAATATATATTTTCAAAAGAGAAAATATTTTAAATAATATTTTATACGGAGATAAAGTTTTTCCATATATTATGCCTATTGAAAAATCTATATGTATAGACGATATTAGAGACTGGTATGTAGCTGAACAATTAATTATAAATGAAAAAAAATAATATTATAATAGTAGGTTATGGATCAATTGGAAAAAGACATGCTAGAAATTTAAAGAGTCTTCCTGATTGTAATATTATTTTATTGAGGAGATCAAGAGAGAATAAACAAAATGAATTTGAAGAAATTTTTTCATTAAAAGATATTTTAAAATATGAGCCATTATTTGTTATAATAAGTAATCCTACAAAATATCACTTTAGAATTTTATCTTTTTGTATTTATAACAATTTAAATTTTTTATGCGAAAAACCTTTATTATCATCTAATTATCAAATAAAAAAAATAAAAAAAATATCTTTAGAATATAAAGGAATAGGAAGGGTAGCCTATAATATGAGATATCATCCAATTATTATCAAAATTAAAGATCTAATTAAATCAAAAAAACTTAAAGATATTTTATATTGCCGGTTTTTTGTAGGTCAATATTTACCTAGCTGGCGGCCCAAAACAAATCATCTCAAAAATTATTCTTCATTTAATAAACTTGGAGGGGGAGTAGTATTTGATTTATCTCATGAATTAGATCTTGCAGAATACTTTTTTGGTTCGATTAAAAAAGAAATTAAAAACCATGTATATAAAGTATCAAATGTTACTGTAGATTCTGAGGATATAGCAGAAATAATTTATAAGAATAAATCTGATAAATTAATAAGCTTACATTTAAATTATCTTATCAGAAAAAGTACACGTAAAATATTTATTTTTACTCAAGATGGTGTGTTGAAAGCTGATTTATTAAAAGCAAAAATTAAAATATTTAAAGGTCAAAAGTTAATTGAAAAAATAAGTTATAAAGATTTTAAAAGAAATCATATGTATCTTGATTTAATACTTGATTTTTATAGTGACTTATCTAGAAAAAAAAATAAATCCAAACTTCCTTTATTTTTAGATAACTTATCATTAAATAAAGATTTATTAAGAATTAAAAGTTAAAATGAAAGAAAAAAATTTCTTTGATGTAAAAAATAAAATAATTGTAATTGTTGGCTCTCTTGGAATTTTAGGAAGGCAATATGTTAATTATTTAAGTAATAAAGGGTGTACTATTATTATTGGAGATAATGACCTTAAAAAATGTAAAGGGTTATCAGATCACATTAATAAGAAAAATGGATGTATTTCATATCCACTAGAAATTGACGTATATGATGAAAAGTCAATTAAATTATTTTATAGTTCTATTTATAAAATTACAAAAAAGATTGATGTTATCATTAATAATTTTCAGGTTAAGCCTGATGGTTTTTATAATGATTTTGATAATTATTCTAAGGATACATTGATGAAGGTGATAGAGGGTAATACTGTAGGTACTGTTTTATCTTGTAAATACGCTTCTAAATATTTCTTAAAACAAGGATATGGCAATATAATTAATATATCATCTATTTATGGTATAGTTGCTCCAGATCAAAGAATTTATGATGGTTCAGTAAATCCATATGATGATAATATTAAATTTTCTTCTCCTGTATCTTATGGATTATCAAAATCAGCTATAATAAATTTAACTAAGTACCTAGCATCCTATTATAGAGAAAAAAATATTAGGGTAAACTGTCTAACACCAGGTGGTGTTTTTGATGATCATAATGATGAATTTTTAGAAAATTATAATTCTAGAACCTTGTTGGGTAGAATGGCTAAAAAAGATGAATATTGTGCGGCTATTCTTTTTTTATGTTCAGAAGCTTCAAGTTATATGTCTGGTTCAAATTTAATTATTGATGGAGGTTGGTCATCTATTTAAAAAAACACTTGTAATAATTCCAGCTAGAAAAAATTCAAAAGGAATTTTAAATAAAAATCTTATAGACATCAATGGAAAACCTCTTATAGATTTTACATTAAAATTTATTAGTGACAATGGTTTAACACAAAACACAATTATATCTACAGATTCTACTGATATTTTAAATTATGCAAAAAAGTATAATTTAAAAAATGAGTTGCGACCATCCTCTTTATCTAAAGATAATTCTTCTATTATTGATGTTATTATTTATGAAATGAATAAATTAAACTTAAAATCATTTAAGTATATATTGTTATTACAGCCTACTTCTCCACTAAGAAAAAGAGATCAATTAGTTGACATTTTTAAAAAATTTCTAAATAATAATAAAATTAAAAGTGTTGTTAGTGTTACAAAATTAGAAGAACCACACCCACACAAATTAAAAAAAATAGAAAATGGTATAATTAAGCCTTTTTTATTAAATACAACTTCTGAAATATCAAGACAATTATTACCAACCTGTTATAAATTAAATGGATCTTTTTATATAAGTGATATTAATTATTTCTTGAAAAAAAAGAGTTTTTTTTCTGATTATACATATAGTTTAATTATGAATAATTCTGAATCAATAAATATTGACTCTGTCGATGATTTAATTTTATTTAGAGAAAAATTAAAATCTTGGAATGATTAGAATATTAAAATATGTTTTAAACTTATTTGGCTTAAAAAAAACATCTTCAAATAAAATTTCGTTGTTTTTTTTAAAACAAAAATTTAATCTTTCTAAAATTACTATTTTATCGTTTATAAATCCTTTTTTCGAAATAATTTTTATTAGCTCTCTTTACTTTGTTTTATCATTTGATGAACAGTTAAAGTTTATTGAAAAATTAAATGACTACAATTTTAATTTTTTCGATATAAATGAAAAAAATGTTATTTATTATACTACAATATTTTCATTTATAATATTATCATTTTATTTAATAACAAAACTATACCACTCTTATTTAGTTTCTCAATTGAATTATTTATCGTTTAGGTTTTTTTCATCAAGACTTATTAATTCTTATTTTTCATATCCTCTAAATTTTGATTTTAAAATAAAAAAACAAAAGTTGATAAATGCAATGGCTGTTGAGACATCAAGATATGGTAATATAATCATGGAAATTTTACTTTTTTTTGCAGATATGGTTACTGCTATCATATTTATTATTTCAGCTATTTACTTATCACCTACAATTTTTATTTTATGTTGTTTTTTGGCTATAAGTATATTTTATTTTAATAGAAATTCTTACCAAATTGCTAGAGAAATTGGCGCTATTCGTATTAAAGCGCAAGAATCTTTTTTTTCTTTTATTTCTGATGTCTTATCTGGAATGAAAGAAATTAAAATTAATTCCTCAGAAATCACTTTTTTTGATTATTTCAAAAATAAAATCTTAAATGAGGGAAAATGGCGATTTGATAATAAATGGAACGCATATAAGATAATAATTATTACCCAATCAATAATTTATTTTTTACTTTTTACAGTAATTACTCTCGGAATACACTTATTTAATATTGAAGTTGCTTTATTAATAACTTTTTTGATCCTAATTGGAAGAATTCAAAAAGTAATAACAACTATGCAAAATCATTATTTAAAGATTAAGCAAAATCTTCCTAGTTTAGATCTGATTGATAAACTTTTTGATAATATTTCAGCTGATTTCAATAAATCTAATTTTTTAATTAATACAAAAGCAAATGTTAAAATTGATAAAATATCATTAGAAAATTTAAGTTTTAGATATGATGATTCTTCTAACTATATAGTAAATGATCTTTCATTAGATTTTAATTGTGGAGATCGAGTTTTAATACAAGGTAAATCTGGTCAAGGTAAATCAACAATTTTTAAGATATTAACTGGTTTTTTAAAACCAACAAAAGGTAAGATTTACTATTCAGATATTGAATTAAATGATAAATCTTTTTATAAATTAAGAAATAATATATCTTTTATTTCGGCAGATTCTCATATATTCAGAGGTTCAATTAGAAAAAATATTGACTTAATTGGTAACTTTTCAGATCAAAAAATAAAAGAAGCATTATCTTATTCTAAATTAGACGAAGTCATTAATAAAATTGATGGGGGGGTTGATGGTTTTATAGGTGAAAATGGCTCTAGATTATCTCTAGGAGAGAGACAAAGAATAATTGTTACACAAATATTTCTTCAAGATTCTCAAGTACTTTTTTTAGATGAAACCACCAGCAATCTTGATATTGGTTTTGAGTCTGATATATCAAAAAATCTATTTAAATATATTAGGAAAGATTCCATTTTATTTTTCATTGCTCATAAAAAACCTAAGAACACTGAATTTAATAAACATTTTATTTTAGAAGAAGGTAAACTTATTAAACAGTAATACTTATGTGTGGAATTCTAGGTGCTAGTGTAAATTCTTTTTCTTTATCAAAAGATGAATTTCTTAAATCCAAAAAATTAATGAACCATAGAGGCCCTGATGCTACTGGATTTTATCATTCTAAAACAAAAAGAGTTATGTTGGGTCATAATAGATTGTCAATTTTAGATTTATCAAAAGCAGGAAATCAACCTATGGAATCAAACGATAAAAGATATATAATAACTTTCAATGGAGAGATATACAATTTTATAGAAATAAGAAAAGAATTAATCAAAAATGGATATAAGTTTAGATCTGAAACAGATACAGAGGTTCTTCTATATGGTTATCAACACTGGAAAGAAAAAATTATTCAAAAGATAAACGGAATGTTTTCTTTTTGTATTTATGATACATTAAAAAATTCTTTTTTTTTAGCTAGAGACCACATTGGAATAAAGCCTCTTTATTATTATTTTAATAATAAAGATTTCTTATTTTCCTCTGAATTAAAGAGTTTATCATATTTTAGAAATATTAAAAAAAACATAAGGTATGATTCTTTATTAGACTATCTATCATTTGGTTATATCCCTGCACCTTACACTATATATGATAAAATTAAAAAACTAAAACCAGGTCATTTTATCATTTATGAAAATGATGAATTGATTGAAAAAAAATATTGGGATATAAATCTAAAGAAAGAAAGCTCTATTTCGTATGATGAAAGTATAGAAATTGTGAGCTCATTAATTAAAAAATCAATAAAATCTCAACTAATTTCTGATGTGCCAATAGGATCTTTATTGAGTGGAGGTATAGATTCTAGTGCTGTATCCTATTTTGGAAATCAAATAAATAAAAATTTAATCACATGTTCTATTGGATTTGATGATGAGAAATTTTCTGAAATTAATTACTCAAGGTCAATCGCTAAACTAATTGGTTCAGATCATTATGAGTCTATTATGTCATTTGAAAATTCTTTAAATAATCTTGACCAAATTATAAATATTTATGATGAGCCTTTTGCAGATAGTTCAGCTATTCCAACTTTAGAGGTGTCAAGAATTGCAAAAAAAAAAATGACAGTAGCTCTTTCAGGTGACGGTGGTGATGAAATTTTCAATGGATATAAACGATATCTTAATTTTAATAAAAGAAAAAATTTTCCTTTTATACCATATCTTAATTCTTTTACATTTTTAAAAAATTTTTTAATGAATAAGAGAGGAGATAGACTAATAAGGTTTTTAAGTTCAAAAAATAATATTTTAAGATATATGACTTACATAGATTATTTTTCTCCTTTTGAAAAAAGAAAGATGATAAATAATGATTTATTTAAAAATTACGATGATTATTATCACTTAAAGAAATACTGGATAAATGATGTTGATCTAAATAAACAAATTAGATACCTTGAACTAAAGACATATCTTCCAGATGATATTTTAACAAAAGTTGATAGAGTTAGTATGTTTCACTCACTGGAAGTAAGACCACCATTAATTGATCATAAAATAGTTGAATTCTGTTTTTCATTACCATCTGATTTTCATATTAAAAATCATAATTTTAAGTCATTATTAAAAGATATTTTAAGGAAGAAAGTTCCTAATAAAATAATTGATAGAGGAAAAAAAGGTTTCAGCTTGCCATGGAAAAATTGGAGAAATAAGTTTCTTAATAATTCTAAAGAATTATTGTTAAATGGTGAGCTTCTAAATTCAAATATTATGAATAAAGATTTTATTGAAAATAATTTATATAATTTATCTGGTAATAAATTGTGGTCATTAATTATTTTAGAAAAATGGTTTAGAAAGCAAAAATGAAGAAATGAAAATTTTATATTTAACCCAATCAAATACATTAGAATTATTTAACAATCTCTCAAATTCTTTACATGATAAAGGGTTTGAAACAAGTTCAGCTTATATAATTTCAGATTCAAAATTCTACGACAATTTTTTATTAAAAAATAAATCATTTGATAAAAATAAATTTCTTATAAAAGAATGGGAATTGACTAAAAATATTGATGTTGAATACGATATTAATAAAATTATAGAGTATGAAAAAAAGTTAGCTGTAAATAATTTTTGGGATTCGGTTTTATCTGATAGAAGATTAATTTTTGGAGAAAAATTTACTTTTAGGCAAGATTATTTTGCTAATTTAAATTATGATGAAATACATGTTATTTTATTAAGGTGGTTAATTTCAGTTGAAAAACTGTTTAATAAATTTAAACCTGATTTAGTCGTATCATTTATTTCAACCTATCTTGGAGAATATATTTCATATCTTTTTTCAAAAAAACATAACATTCCATATTACAATTTAAGACCGACAAGAGTTGAAAATTATATCCATTTTGGTCAATCACCAAATGAACCATCAGATGTTATAAAAAAAATGTATATAAAAATTTTAAAAAATTTTAATACTAAAGATCATATTAATATTAAAGCAAAAAAATTTATTGAAAATTCAATAAAGAAGGATATAAAATATGAGGGTGTATTTTTAAACACACAAAAGCCCCCACAGTCAAATAATAAACTACCTAATTTTTTAAAATTTATTAATAATTTAAAAGATATTATTAAAGAAGAATATTCATATAGATTCAATAAGAATAAATGTGATAGACATTTACCAGGATATATTAAGCCGGTTTTTTATAGAAAAATTCTTAATCCTATTTTAATTAAAAAAATAAATAATTTTCTAATTAGAAAATTTATAAATCCTAATAATCTTAAAAATTTAAAATATGCATTTTTCCCATTACATATTGAACCTGAAGTTACTCTATTAGTTTACAGTAGATACTATATGAATCAAATTGAAGTAGTAAGAAATATTGCCTATAGTTTACCAACAGGATATAAATTAATTGTTAAAGAACATCCAGCTGCAGTGGGTAAGAGACCTTTAACTTTTTATAAAAAATTACTCAATATCTCAAATGTTGAATTGGTTGCTACAAATTTAGAAACTAGAATATTAATTGAAAATTCATCAATAGTAACTACTATTGCCGGTTCTGTTGGTTTTGAATCAATAATATTCAAAAAACCAGTATTAATTTTTGGAAACACTCCTTATGAGTTTTTGCCTGATAAAATGGTGAAGAAAAATACCAATCTAAATAATTTAACATCCGATATTATATTTTTACTTAATAACTATGAATTCAATGAAAAAAAATTAATTGCATTCATTTCATCTATTTATAAAACATCTGTCGATGTAAATTTTTACTCAGTATTATTAAAAAGAGCTGACCAATTTATGTATACAAAAGATTCAGATTACTCAAAAAATTTAGATAAATTATCAAACCATCTAATTAAAATAAGTAAATAAATATAAAGTGAAATCAATTTTATATATCCATAATGGATATTTAGATTCTGAAAAAGCAAACATTATTCAAGTTATAAATATGTGTCATTCATTTTCTAATGAAGGTATTAAGGTTGAATTAATATTAAATAAATCAAAAAATAAGTTATCAAATATTGATGAATATGTAAAATCAAAATTTGGATTTGTTTTAAATTTTAAAATCAAAATTTTAGATCTAAAAAAAAGATTATTTAATCTTAACAAATATCTTATAGATCCAAGGATCAAAAAAATTATAAAAGAATCTAATCATCAATATTTATTTTTAAGATCACCTCTATATATTAAATTAGGTATAAGGTTTAAAAAAAAAATAATTTTCGAATCTCATAATAATATACTCCATAATAGATTTAAATTAATTGATATTTTATGGAAAAACATTATTTCTCGATCTATTAATAATAAGAACTTTGTTTTGTTTTTAAGTATAAGTAAAAGCTTAAATAATTATTGGAAAAATTATGGTCTAAATAGTAAAAAGTGTTATTATTATCACGATGGCTTTAATTTAGAAAATTTTAAAAATATAAAAGATCAAACTTTCTATAGGAGAGAGTTATCTCTTCCTCTTAAAGATAAAATTATTACTTATACAGGCAGCTTATATCAAGATAGAGATATTGATTTAATTATTAATTTAGCAAAAGAATTTACTAATTATTTTTTTTGTGTAGTTGGAGGTCCTGAATCCTCAAAATTATATTATAGAAATATATGTATTAAAAATAATTTAAAAAATATAATATTTATTGGAAGGGTAGATCATTCTAAAATCAATTCATACTTATTTGCATCAAATGTTTTATTAGCTCTTTGGTCTAAGAATGTCAAGACAATAAATTATTGTTCTCCATTAAAATTATTTGAATATATGGCTAGTGGAATAAATATTTTAACTCAAAATCATAAGACTATAATGGAGGTTGTAAATGAAAAAACTGCATATATTTATAATTATTATTCAGTATCAGATATGAAAAAAAAATTATTAAGTGCTGTTAATGATGAAAAAATGATTGTTGGATTAAATGCTAGAAAACAAGCTTTCAAAAAATATTCTTGGAAAAGTCGTGTGAAATATATTATTAAAATTATAGTTGAATAACATATTAAAAATTATTTATTTAATTCTCCTTATTTCATTTCTTTATGGATTCATTGCTTTTATTGGTATTCCAACTATGATTCCTAAATTATTAATTACTGTACTGTCATTAATTTTATTCCATCTTTCATATGAGTTTACTTTAAAAAGAAATAAAAAGTTCAATTTTATTTTAATAAATTATTTTATTTTTTATTCTTTATTTGTTTTAATATCAATCTTAAATAATTCATCTGATTTACTTAAATCTTTTTCTTTTTATCATTATACTCTAATTGGTTATTTATTACTTATTGTTTTATATAATATTGACCTTAATAAGATTGAAATAAATAAAATTTTAAACTTTATAAACAAATTATTTATTCTTCAAATAGCTTTTACAATATTTAAATATATTACATATGGACAAAAAGAGGCTCTTATTGGTACGATCTCTTTAACCTCTGGAAATCTAAATACAATCTTACCTTTAATTGGTGTTTTTTTTTATTTATCAAAGTATTTTTTTATTAAAAAAAGTAATGTTTTTTTACTTTTAGCTTTAGGAATGATTTTTATCTCATATGTAGGTGAAAAGAGAGCTATTTTTTTTATTCTACCTTTATGCCTATTTATTTTTTATTTATTATACGGTAAATATCATCTTAAGAAAAAATTTATTTCAAAAAAGTCGAATGCATATTTGATTTCAATTATTATATTAACCTTATTCTTTATATATTTTGGAGTAAAATATAATCCAACCCTTAATCCAGAAAATATTAAAGGTGGATCATTCGATTTAGCATTTCTTACTGATTATCTAATAAAATATAATTTTAATATAAATTCACAACTAGCTTCTGGCAGATTTGCTGGTTTGTATGTTATTTTTTCAAAATTGTCACTATTTGATTATAAATCTTTAATAGGAAATGGCCCAGATACTCTTATTGGTTTTAATGACAGTGTAGGTTTTGGACCTCTAAGACGCTTTGGTTTACTATCGGCCATGTCATCTAATGGATTAGTTAGTTATTTAATATCAATAGGAATATTAGGTTCATTATCCTTTTTCTTATTTTACTATAATTTATTTTATAGAATAAAAAATAATATGAGTTTTTCTTCGTCGAATTTTAATAAATTTTTAAATTTTTTTTCTATTATGTTATTAGTAGTTTTTTTCTTTGATTTTTTAATTTATTCAAAGGGTTTCATTAATAATCATGCTATTTCATCATTATTTTTTATTATAGTTGGTATTACTCTTAATAAGAAAAATTATGAGTAAAATATTATTTGTATATAGTGTTAATATGGTTTTACCTCCTCCGTTTTTAGAAAGACAGATGCTTTCTTTAATTAAAAATAAAATGGATATTGATAAATTTGAAATAAAAGGTAAAGGCGTAATTGGGTATTTATCTAATATTTTTAAACTTAGAAAAAAAGTAAATAATAATAATTATGATATAATTCATGCACATTATTCATTATCAGCTTTAATTGTGATTTTATCATTTATAAATAAACCATTAGTTACTTCATTTATGGGTAGTGATTTAGTTGGTACATTCAATAAAAAAGGTACAAAAAAAGTTTCTAGTTTTATTAATTATTTTATTTCAAAATTTGTTCAAATTTTTACAGATAAAATTATAGTTAAATCTGAAAATCTTGCTGAATTTATCTTTTTAAAACAAAAAATGAGAATTATACCAAATGGTATAAATTTTGATATTTTTAAACCTTTATCAAAAAAAAAAATTAGATCAAAACTTAATCTTGAGCTCAATAAAAATTATATTTTATTTATAGGTGACAAAAATAATTACAGAAAAAATTTCTCACTTCTATCCAAATGTTTAAAAGATCTAGAAGAGAATAATATATATCTTATAGATATTAATTATCCCATTACCACTGATGAAGTTATATTGTATTTGAATGCAACAGATGTGTTGGTTTTGACATCTTTTTTTGAAGGATCACCTAATATTATTAAAGAAGCTTTAGCATGTAATTGTAGAGTAGTATCAGTTGATGTTGGAGACGTTAAACAGCACATTAGCAATATTGAGGGTTGCTATATTTCAAAGTATGACAAGTCTGATCTTTGTAATAAAATTAAATCATCAATTAACTATGATAAAAATTTTAATTCAAGAAAAAAAATAAGTTATTTGGATAGCGATAAAATATCAAATGAAATAATAAAAATTTATAATTCATTGAAAAATTAATAAACTATGTTTTGTATTATTTAAACATAAAAAATAAATCACAAATATTTTATAAATTCTTAATATGTAAACCATATCAATAGCTTTTCTAATGCAACTATAGAATTTTAAACGTAAATTAATTAGGAAAATATGCCTTCAAAAATATATTGATTAATTATGAAGATACTTATAGATATTGGTCATCCTGCTCATGTTCATTATTTTAAAAATCTGATAAGAATAATGAGCGATTCTTATAATTTTAAATTTATTATTACTGCAAGAGATAAAGAAATGACTCACTACTTGTTAGATCATTATAAAATAAAATATTATAACCGTGGTAAAGGCAGTAACAATATTATTGGTAAATTTTTATATCTTATAATTGCAAACATAAAATTGTTAGGTATATCTTTAAAACATAAACCTGATATTTTTTTAAGCTTCGGATCACCTTATGCTGCACAAGTTTCTTATGTCATGGGAAAGTATTCGATTACTTTAGATGACACGGAAAATGCTAAATTAGGACACCTATTATATAGATATTTTACAAATAAAATATTAAGCCCTAAATCTTTCTCCAAAAATTTTGGACAAAAACATTTAAAATTTAATGGGTATATGGAGTTGTCATATCTTCACCCAAATTATTTTAAGCCTAATGAAGATGTTTTAAGTCTACTTAAACTTGGTTTAAATGATCGCTTTATATTCATTAGATTTGTCAAATGGAAAGCAAATCATGATTTAGGTCATAATGGTATGTCAATTGAAAATAAATTTTTAGCAGTTAAAGAATTCGAAAAATACGGAAAAGTATTTATTAGCTCAGAAGAACTATTGCCGTCGAAATTTGATAAATATTTAATAAAAATTCCAAAACATTTAATTCATAGTGTACTATTTTATGCTTCTCTTGTTTATGGAGAAAGTGCTACGATGGCATCTGAATCAGCGGTTCTAGGTACGCCATCAATATATATTGACAACGATGGTAGAGGGTATACTGATGAGCAAGATAAAAAATACGGATTAGTTTATAATTTTTCAGAATCAGAAAAAGATCAAATTAATTCAATAAAAAAAGGAGTAGTAATACTTAAAGAAAAAAAATTAAAATCTAAATATAATGCCAAAAAAGATATTCTATTAAAAGATAAAATTGATGTAACTAAATTTCTCATAAATTACTTAAATAATTTAAGAAATAAATTTTAACTATATTAAGAAGATGTATATAGATATATGTTAATATGTATTTGTTTTTATATGAAAATTTAATTTTTAAGAACAAATTAAAACAAAGATTGCATTTTACTTTCTTTTTAATCTCATTATGTATTTTATTAGATATATTGGAACTTAACAAGATATATTATGAAAATTAATAAAGAGTTAAAGAATTTTATTAATAAAAACACTCTTTTAAGAAATAAATTTCCTTTAATAATAAACGAAAATAAAACAGATAATTTTCTTAATCATTCTAAAAAATATAATTCTATTTTGAATTTAGAATTAATAAATAATATTAAATATATAAATAAACATTTAGAATATTTAAATTCTAAATTATATAAAAATGGTGAGTTAATTATACGATTTGAATCATTCCAGTCAAGAAGATCTAAACTTAAAATTAAAAACTTAAAAATATTTAGTGATTTATATTTAATATATGAATTTTTTTTATTCAGATATTTACCTAAGTCCCCTTTTAAAAAAATTTATTATTTTTTTTTTAAAAACAAATATAGACACTTATCTAAAGCTGAGGTATTTGGGAGAATAGTTTCATGTGGTTTTAATATTATAAATTATTTTAATTTTAAAGGATATTCTTATGTTCTCGTAGAGAAAATATCCTTACCTAAATATGATAATAACCCAACATATGGAGCTTTAATTAGTTTAAAAAGACTTGGAAAAAATAATAAAATAATTAATGTTTATAAATTTAGAACTATGCATCCTTTCTCAGAATATTTGCATGATTTTACTTTAAAAAAATATGGATATGGTTCTAAGGGTAAACCTAAAAATGATTTTAGATTAACACCGTGGGGAAAATTTTTAAGAAAATTTTGGATCGATGAGCTACCTCAATTATATAATTTAATTAGAGGTGATTTGAAAATTGTTGGAATTAGACCTGTTGGAGTAAGATTTTTTAAGGACATTCCAATTGATCTCCAAAATGATAGAAAATTATTAAAACCTGGATGTATACCACCATATGTATGTCTTAATAAAAAAAATGATTTAAAAAGTATTTTTGATAGTGAAAGAAGATATATTAATGATTATAACAAATCCCCTATTAAGACAGATACAATTTATTTTTTTTATGCTTTGATAAATATTTTGCTTAAAGGAAAGAGAAGTCAATAATTTATTATTATTACATTAAAATTAAATTTATAAATGAAACTTAAAGACATAAAGGTTCTGAATAATCCACTTAACTATGTTCTTTATATAAAATATTTCTTCATAAATAGACAGTTTATTATTTTACTTACTGGATTATTTACATTTTTTGGTATAATTTACTCTTTATCAGTTGACCCAGAATATAAATCATCTACAATAATTGTTCCTCAAAGTAATGAAAAAAAAAATGACATTGGTAGTATAAGTGGCCTTGCTTCAATAGCCGGAATCAATTTAGATAATATTTCATCATCATCTGATATTTCCCCCAGTCTTTACCCTTTATTGATTGAAAATATATCATTTTTAAAAAGCATAACAAATAAAAAAATTATATCAAATAACCAAAATGAGAAAATTTCTTTTAAAGAATATTTTAATTCTTTAGATGATGATACAAGTATTAATATAAAAGATTTGTTACTAAATTTTTTATCAAAGTTTATTAATTCAGGTGATATTCAAAAAAAATATAAATCGGAAATTAATTCAGTCTATGAAATTTCAAAAGAAGAAAAATTAACTATGGATTCATTTCAAAATAGAGTTTCTCTTGAGATTTTTCCTCTAGATGGCTATATTGAAATAACAGCTATAATGCCTGAGCCTTTGGCTGCTTCAGAATTAGTAAATAATACTAGAATTCAACTTCAAGAAGAAATTATTAATTTTAAAATAAAGAAAGCAAAATCAAAATTAAATTTTTTGATAGAAAGACTATCTGAGGTAAAATATAGTTATGATCAAAAAAAATCAAATTTAGCTAAGTTTAAAGAGGAAAATAAATCAATAAATTCAATTTATCAACAAAATAAATTAGATGAATTAGTTGCAGAAAATAACCTATCATTTAGCCTATATTCAGATATAAAAAAACAAATAGAAAATCAAAGAATAAAGGTTAAAGAAGAAACTCCAGTTTTTACCATTATTAAAGAACCAGTTGTTCCATTGGAAAGATTTAAACCAAAAAGGAAATCAATTGTAATTAATTTTTTACTTTTTGGTTTTGTTTTTTCTTTAATAATATTGTTATCCAAATCATTATTTATAAATATTATAAAAATTCTTAATAAATAATTTTAACATTTATGTTAGTATTTTAAAGGAATAAATTTTTATTTTTTTTAATCTAATTAATATTTTAATTTCTAAAAATTCTTCTTTTAAAAAAAATTAGATGCTCGATTAGTATTTATTAATTTAGTAATATGGAAACAATATTAGTAACAGGTGGTTTAGGTTTTATAGGTGCAAATTTTATATCTAAAATATTAAAATCAGATTATAATATTATAAATATTGATTTTCAAACATACGCATCTATTGATACGAAAATCTTAAATTTTGATAAATATTCAAATTATAAATATTTTAAAGTAAACATTAATGATTTTAAAGCTGTTGATAAGATTATAAATAATTTTGATATTAATAAAATAATTCATTTTGCTGCTGAATCACATGTTGATAATTCAATTATTGATCCTTTGCTCTTTGCAAAAACTAATATATTAGGAACATTAAATTTATTAGAATCTTTTAAAAAAACTAAAATAAGTAAAAAATTATTTGTTCATATTTCAACTGATGAGGTATATGGATCAATTAAAAATAAAAAATTTAATGAAGAATCTTCTTACCTACCAAATTCACCTTATTCTGCTTCAAAAGCTTCATCTGATCACCTTGTGAGATCATATTATAAAACTTTTGATTTACCTGTTATAATAACTAACTGTTGTAATAATTTTGGACCTTATCAAAATAAAGAAAAGTTAATTCCTACAGTAATTAAATCTCTGATCTTAGGTGAAAAAATTCCTGTATATGGCACTGGTGAAAATATAAGAGAATGGATATTCGTTGGTGATCATATTGATGCCATAATACATTTAATAAAATTCGGTCATATTGGGGAAAACTATTGTATTGGATCTGGAAATGAATTTTCTAATATTGAATTAGTAAAATATATATGTAAGGTTTTTGATAAAATTAATAATTCAAAAAATTCAAAAAAATTAATATCGTTTATTAAAGATCGTAAAGGTCATGATTTTAGGTATGCTTTAGATTCATCAAAAATTAAAAAAACAGGTTGGAGATTAAATAGTTCGTTTGATTTAGAAATTGAAAATACTATAAATTGGTATTTAAACAATAAAAATTTTCTCATTTGAAAAAAATAGTTATAACTGGTGCTGCGGGATTTATAGGATCTAATTTAGTTGATAAGCTTATTAATAAAGATTATTTTATTTATGGTTTAGATAATCTTATTACAGGTTCACTTAAAAACTTAAATCATCTCCAATCAAATAGTAAATTTGAATTTATAGAACATGATGTAACAAAATTTATAAGTTTAAAAGATAATATTGATTATGTATTTCATTTGGCATCTCCAGCAAGTCCGATTGACTATTTAAATTATCCAATTCAGACTCTAAAGGCAAACGCAATAGGTGGCCATAATGCCTTGGGTCTCGCTAAAAAAAATAATGCAAAGTTTATACTTGCTTCAACTTCTGAAGTTTATGGTGATCCTTTGGAACATCCTCAAAAAGAGTCATACTATGGGAATGTAAATCCAATAGGTCCAAGAAGTATTTATGACGAGGCAAAGAGGTTTATTGAGTCTATGACAATTTCTTATCATGAATATCATAAACTTGATGTCTCAATTATTAGAATATTTAATACTTATGGTCCAAGAATGAAAATTGATGATGGGAGGGTGCTTCCAACATTTATAGATCAGGCATCTAAGAACCTAGATATAACTATAAATGGAGATGGAAATCAAACCAGATCATTTTGTTATGTTGATGATTTAGTTGATGGGTTTATAAAATCAATGGATTCAAATTATGCTTATCCAATTAATATTGGTAATGATGATGAGATAACAATTAATCAAATTGCTTCCATTATAA
>MDTG01186756.1_pt1 | contig 18981 bp, 13 predicted proteins | sample 811421 | NCBI WGS metagenome assembly MDTG01 (sample SAMN05326645, study PRJNA326480) | marine metagenome | isolation source: seawater | place: Pacific Ocean: South East | collected 2011
TATGATGGATCTGTTAAAATTTCTTGATAACCAGTAATTGAAGTATTGAAACAAACTTCTCCGATTGTCGTGCCAAAAGCACCAAACCCTTTCCCAAAAAAATATTGGCCATCCTCAAAAATTAAAATACAATCTTTATCATTATTATATAGTGATTTATTTTTCATGGGAGTTTTTAATATACACTCCTCTTAACTCTAATTACAAGTGATGTTTAGTAATTATTATAACTTGATTTATGGTTTCTAATATGTAAAACCAATATACATAAAAAATATAAATTAAATGGATAATTTGAGAGAAAAATTTAAAAATTTTTTAGATGAAAATATTAAAAAAAAAGACGATATCGCAGTTGCTACAACCAGATTGATACTAGCCGCTGTAAAAGATAGAGATATAGAGCACAGGTCTAAAGAAAAGGAAAATCAAATAAATAATAATCAAATTTTAGATATTCTTCAAAATATGATCAAGCAAAGAAAAGAGAGTGTAAAAATTTACTTCCAAGCAGGAAGAAGAGAATTGATGGAGAGAGAAAATAGGGAAATAAAAATTATTGAGTCATTTCTTCCAGATCAACTTTCTGTTGATGAAATAAAAAAAATAGTCGAAGACCTATGTTCAGAACAAGAAGCAAATTCAATTAAAGATCTTGGAAAAATAATTAAAATTTTAAAAGTAAGATATCCAGGTAGACTGGATTTTAAGGTTGTAGCTGAAATAACAAAATCAATTCTTAGTAGATGAAAAATTCTACCAGTGATATTTTAAACCAGTTTTACAATAAGATAAAATTATCTGAATACTTAAGTAAATATCTTGATTTGATTCCACGAGGAAATTCTTTTGTTGCGCGATGCCCATTTCATAAAGAAAAAACACCTTCATTTTCTATCAATGACGAAAAAGGATTATTTTACTGTTTTGGGTGTGGTACAGGAGGAAATATTATAAATTTTATATCAAAGTATAAAAATTGTACTTTTAAAGAATCATTAGAGGAAATTGCAGGTGCAGCCGGAATAAACTTAAAAAACTATAGTCCAGAAATATTATCAAATACCGTAGAAAAAAAATTTAAATTATTGAATTTAAGTAATTATTTTTTTCATAAAAATATCCTGAAAAATAAAAAGGTGTTGGAGTACCTAAAAAAAAGAGAAATTGACATAGATTTATTGTTAAAATTTTCCATAGGTTACTGTCCAAATAATATCGATAATTTCATACAATATTTGGAAGAAAATGGGTTTAAAAAATCTGAACTCTTAGAATTAGGACTAATTATTAAATCAAAAAATAATGATAATACTTTTTTTGGAAGATTTAATGATAGAATAGTATTTCCAATATATAATTTTTCAAATAAAATTATCGGATTTGGTGGAAGAACAATTTCAAATTCGAAGATTAAGTATATTAACTCACCAGAAAGTTTATTATTTAAAAAAAGCGAAAATCTTTTTGGATTTAAACAAAATTCTACTGAGATTAAAGAAAAAGAAAAACTTATAATTGTTGAAGGATATTTAGATGTAATATCATTAAATTCAAAAAAAATTGGTTTTTCTGTTGCGACTCTTGGAACCAGTTTATCTGAAATTCAAATTAAAAAAACATGGAATTTCGTTGATACTCCCTATGTTTGTTATGATGGTGATTTACCTGGGCAAAAAGCAATGAACTCTATAGCTTTGAAAAGCTTAAAATTTTTAAAGCCAGGGAAATCCCTAAAGTTTGTTCATCTACCTAGTAACATGGATCCTGACTCTTACATTAGGGAATTTAAAAATGATGGATTTGTTTCATTGTTAGATACCGCTCAGGAATTGTCTGAATTTATTTGGTCTATTATGAATAACGAAAAAAAAGGAACACCCGAATATATAGCACTTGTTAACCAAAGAATTTATGACGTTACCAAAGTTATAGAAAACAAAACTATAAGAGATGAATATATCAAATTTCTTCAGGACAAAAAAAATGACTATTTTTGGAAGTTAAGATCCATAAACAAAAATAAGGAGAGAACAATAAGCTTTAAATCAGATTTTACAAAAAAATCTAATATTAATGAAATGATCATACTAAGTTTTTTAATTTATGAGTCAAAGATTATTGAAAATTTTATTGACGAAATTATCGTTATTAAATTTGTTGATCCATATCTTGACTTCAAAAAATCAAGTTTAGTTAAAATACTATCATCAAAAAAAAATGACCTAGGATTATTGGATTATGAAAATAATCTAAAAGAAAATGATCAAGAATTTTTTAAACAGATAAAAAAAATTAAGAATGATCATTTTCAAAATCTTAATGATGCCCAAAAAAAAAAATTAGTACAGGATATTATTTTAAATCTTCGTCTTCCTAATTTATTGAAAGAAAGAGATAAAGTTAAATCAGAAATAGCTTTAAACAAGGATTTAGACAAGTCAAAACTATTTTTTAAGCATGAAAAATTAACAGCTGAAATAAACAAAATAAAAAAAAAGGAAATTTAATAAATTCATCATTTATTCATATTTATTTTGATAATAAGACTTGATTATCCTGATTTATACATTAGGTAAATATTCTATATAATCTTTTTTAGGGTCGAAAATAAATTGAATAAAAAACTATCAAAAAAATCCATTACTGAACAACCAATAATTGATCAGACAGCCGATCTGATAAAAAAATTGATTATTAAAGGTAAAAAAGCAGGGTTTTTGACTCTAAATGAAATCGAATCAATTTTATCAACTGAAAACTCAGAAGTACTTGAAGAATTTCAATCTAAAGTTACCAGCTTGGGCATCCAAATACACGAAGCTGTTGACGAGTTTCAAGAAGAAAATTTAAAAGAAAATAGTTCCGGTTACAAAGACGATGATACTGGGAAAACTGATGATCCAGTAAGAATGTATTTAAAGGAAATGGGGAATGTTGAATTATTATCAAGACAAGGAGAAATTGAGATTGCAAAAAGAATAGAAGAAGGTAAAAAATTAACCATTGATGCATTTTCTAATTGTTTTATATCTATGGAATATGTTAACGACTTCTTTTTGTCATATAGTAAATCAGAAAGATCTTTGAGAGATCTTATTGATTTAGATGCAACTTTTAGATCAATTAATGGAGAGTCAGATGATGTTTTTATTGAAGAAGAAAAACACGAAAAAGCTTTGTTAAGTGATAATGAAAACAACGATGAAAAAGATGATGTAGAAGATGATTTTGACGAAAACACAGAGATTAATGATGAAAGCGCTGATCTATCAATATTAGAAAAAGAAGAAAGTTTAAAGCCAATTATAGTTGAAGGCCTAAATTCATTCGCAAAAAAGTTTAAAGAGTTAAAAAAAGTTCAAAATAAAATCATTAACTCTCATTTAGATAACAAGAAAGTTGATATAAAAACATCACAAAAACATGTAAGACTCAAAAATGCAGTTGCAGAAAAAATTAGATCACTTTTTATAAATCAATCTAGAATTGACGAAATCGTTGATCAACTAAATCAATATTGCAAACGTATTATTGTCTCAGAAAGAAAATTACTAGAATCAGCAAGACGCTCAAAAATAAAGAAAGATGACTTCATTGATGAGCTTGAGTCCAATTGTATGAACAAATCTTGGATGAAAAATCTTCAAAGAAGAAAAAAGTCTAGCTGGGTTAATTTCGGAAAAAAGATAGAGAACAATGAAATAGTGTCTAATCTTCATGATATTTCAAAAAGTTCTATGATGACACTTTCAGAGATAAAACAGATTTCTAAATTAGTAAATAACGGTGTTAGACAGTCTAATGTAGCAAAGAAAGAAATGATTGAGGCTAATCTAAGATTAGTGATTTCAATTGCCAAAAAATATACAAATAGAGGTTTACAATTTCTTGATTTAATTCAAGAGGGAAATATTGGGTTGATGAAAGCCGTTGATAAGTTTGAATACAGAAGAGGTTATAAATTCTCTACATATGCTACTTGGTGGATAAGACAAGCCATAACAAGATCAATCGCCGATCAGGCCAGAACTATAAGAATTCCTGTTCATATGATCGAAACTATTAGTAAACTTGTAAGGGTGTCGAGACAACTTTTAAACGAAAATGGGATTGAACCCCAGCCAGAAGAGCTCGCAGCTAGATTGGGTATGCCATTAGAAAAAGTTAGAAAAGTTCTTAAGATTGCCAAAGAGCCAATTAGTTTAGAAACTCCTGTAGGTGATGAAGACGACAGTCATTTAGGTGATTTCATTGAAGACAAAAATATTAAGCTTCCATTAGATGCAGCAATCCAAAATAATCTTAGGGAGGCAACAACAAATGTCTTATCTACATTAACACCAAGAGAAGAACGAGTTTTGCGAATGAGATTTGGCATTGGCATGAATACCGATCACACACTTGAAGAGGTTGGGCAACAATTTTCAGTTACAAGAGAAAGAATTAGACAAATTGAAGCTAAGGGGCTCAGAAAACTAAAACATCCCAGCAGATCCAGAAAATTAAGAAGTTTCTTGGACAATTAGGAACTGTTTTTCATTATTTTTAAATACTTAAATAGAGTAAACTTATTTTAATTTCAGCTAGTATCTTGTTTAATTTCAACATCAGAGAATTATAAATATCAATACATGGGTTTGATAAAACTGGGACACCACTTAAATACATTGTGATTTAGATGATTTTTTGGTTGAAGACCAATCAAATATTTAGATTTAAAAATATTATTGGATACAACTTTCCTTTATAATAACATTAGTTTGATGTATATATAACGTTAAGAGAATTTAGGCCCGTAGTTCAGTTGGTTAGAACGCACCGCTCATAACGGTGTTGTCGGGGGTTCAAGTCCCTCCGGGCCTACCAGAATAGAATATTATATATTTTTGCTAAAACTAGAAAATAGTAAAGAAATCAATAATCTTTGGTAATTCCATAAGTTTGAACTTTTAATTACAAATTTTTAAGAGTTTACTTTATCAATCATCTTTTTTATTAAACCCTTTACGCCTAAGGGATGATTTTTAATTACAGATGAGAATTCTGCTCTTTGTGTAACTAGCATACTTACACCGTCAATGTTTACATCTAAAATCTTGAACTTTTTATTTTTCAATATGATTCTCCAATCTAAATTTAATGTAGTGGGAGAATTTGAATCTGTGACTAATTGCATAGCTACAACATACATATTATTTTCGATCTGCGAGTTTACGGTCTTAAATTTTCCACTCCAGCCCTTAAACTTTGGTGCATATATCATTATTAGATAGTCATTAAATGATCTGACAAAATCCTCTTGTGTTTTTTTGTTAATTTTTTTCCAATGACGTCCTAGAACAAATTGACAGATGTAATTATTGTCAAAGGCTCTAGTGTAAAGTTCTCTAAAATTTTTTTCTCTTTGCTTTGCAGTAATATTTTTATCAGCTATTTTTGTTAAAACTTCTTGACCCAGAGCTTCAATAAAAAGTCTACTTTTTGCAAGATTTTCATTACCATTAACATTGATTGGGATTAATATTAGAATAAAAATATAATACTTAAATTTCATTTTAATTTGTTAATAATTCAGCATTTTCTTCATTATATTCTGGGTAATCTGAGGAAGGGAGTGAGTTTATATCTGATTTTTTTTTTTTTTCGTTATCAATAGAATTTTTAACCGAAATTTCAAAATTCTCTTCTTCTATTGAATCATTATATCCAGGTATTTCATAATTAATTTTTTGATTTTTTTTTTTACCGTTGTTTATGTCTTTAGTTCTTTTTTGCCTATATAAACTTCTCATGGTAGCGTAAAAGTCTAGAGAACTCTCTTTTATTTCATCAATATAATCCATATATTTTTCTCTAGTCGAAACACCACTTACAACCGGTTGTGGAAGTCTTGCTTCAAATCCAAGATTATTCATTCTAAACACAAACGTCACAGGATTGAAAATAGTATCCACTCCTCTTCCGACTGCATCTCTTATATTAGAAGGACCAAAAATTGGAAGCATTACATATGGTCCTTCATTAATTCCCCAAGTAGCAAGTGTTTGTCCAAAATCTTCATTTCTTTTTTCAATATTTCCGAACTCTTCTGTACTTGCAACATCATACATTCCTCCAATACCAAATGTCATGTTAATTAAAAATCTACTTAAAGTTATTCTAATGCTTTCAATATCAAACTGCAAAATTGAATTAGCAATATCTAATGGTGCAGTTGCAGTATCAGCTAAATTAGAAAGATTCTTTCTAGGAAATTCTGGTATTTTTCTCCAACCTCTTGCAACTGGTTTGAATATTAGTTCATCAAGATCTTCATTAAAAGCAAATATAGCTCTGTTAGTTGATTCATATGGATCGTTATTATTATCTTCAATATCAACCCTAGCATTTTTTGATGCACAACCGGAGAGTAAAATACCAAAAATAATAATGATAATGCGGTTGTAATTTTTAAAACTCATGTTCATATAAATCATTATGCTTTATTTTTAAAATAATTCTTTTTTGATTTATTATATAATAAATAATGTAAAATTCTAAAAATATTTATCATTTTAGTAATTTTTTTTAAATTAAACTGTAATGTGTTATTTTGAGTTGGTTAAGTAAAATGAGTTTAGAAAAAGAATTAAAAGTTTCATTTGAGTTTTTTCCCCCCAAAAATCAAAATATGGCTAACATACTGTGGAAAAGTCTTAAAAGATTAGAGCCTTTGAACCCTCAATTTGTTTCTGTAACATATGGAGCAAGGGGTTCAACACGAACAATGACGCACGATTTAGTTAAAAAGATAATTCAAGAAACAAAAATTCCTCCAGCAGCGCACCTAACTTGTGTAGGCTCTAAAATATTTGAAATTGAAGAAATTGCTTCAAATTATTGGTCTGATGGAATACGGCATATAGTTGCTCTCAGAGGAGATATTCCTGATGATATTGACCATAAAAAAGAAGAACTTAAGTACGCAACAGATTTGATTAGAGTTTTAAAAAAAGTTAATGATTTTGAAATTACAGTTTCTGCATACCCAGAAGGACATCAAGATTCTAAATCTATTGATCAAGATATCGATTTTCTGCAAGAAAAGATAGATTTGGGAGCTACAAGAGCGATTACTCAATTTTTTTTTGATACTAATATTTTTTTTGAATTTCTTAATAAAATTAGAAAAAAAAATATAAATATTCCTGTCATACCTGGTATTCTTCCTGTCACAAACTGTAAAAAAACAGTCGAATTTTGTAATTCTACTAACTGCAGTATCCCATCGTGGTTAAAAGATATGTTTGTTGGTTTAGATTCAGACCCTGAAACCAGAAAATTGGTTGCAGCTACCATCTCTGCTGAACAATGTAAGAAATTAGCTAAAGAGGGAATTAAAGAGTTTCATTTTTATACTTTAAATAGAGCTGATTTATCATTTGCTATATGTCACATTTTAGGTATAAGAAGCTTGGAGGATTTGAAGATTAATGATTAATGGTTTAAGAAAAAACTTGCAAAAAAAAATTCTAGTTCTTGATGGAGCAATGGGAACTATGATTCAAAAACATCAACTTACAGAGTCAGATTTTAGAGGAAAAAAGTTTAAGAATTGGAAAAAACCACTTAAAGGTAATAACGATATATTGAATATCTCTAAAAGCTCACTTATTTTTGATATTCATCAAGAATATCTGAAATCTGGTTGTGATATCATTGAAACAAATACCTTTAATTCTACTATGACATCTCAAGAGGATTATTTATGTCAAGATTATTCATATGATTTAAATTTTTCGGGTGCAAGTATTGCACGGAAATGCGTGGATCAGTTTACTCAAAAAAATAAAAATCAATTTAAATACGTTGCAGGAGTTTTAGGCCCTACCAGTAAAACCTGTTCAATGTCTCCCGATGTTAATAACCCAGGGTTAAGAAATATTGATTTCGACACACTGAAAAATGACTATAGCCTTTCTCTAAAAGGTCTTCTGGATGGCGGTTCAGATATAATTTTAGTTGAGACAATTTTCGATACACTTAATGCTAAAGCAGCGTTGATGGCAATTTATGAGATGGAGAAGAAATTACAAGTTAAAATTCCGCTTATGATTTCCGTTACCATCACGGATTTATCTGGCAGAACATTATCTGGACAAACTTTAGAGGCTTTTTATTGCTCTGTTAAGCATGCAAATCCTTTAAGTGTTGGTCTTAATTGTGCATTAGGTCCGAAAGAGTTAGAGCCGCATCTGATTGTATTATCGAGAATTTGTAGATCATACGTGAGTATCCATCCAAATGCTGGATTACCAAATGCTTTTGGAGAGTATGATGAAACAGCAGAAAGTATGGCGAATTATGCAAAAAAATGGGCAGAAAATGGATATTTAAATATAGTTGGTGGTTGTTGTGGAACTACCCCAGAACATATCAAAGCTATGAAAGACGTAACTACAAATATAAAACCTCGTAAACCCAAACCTGATGATAAAAAATTTCAATTGTCAGGTTTAGAAAATTTTAGCTACTGATGCATCCACAAATCACAACAAAATTTATTAATATTGGAGAAAGAACTAATGTTACTGGTTCTTCAAAATTTAAAAAGCTGATTATGGAAGATAATTTTGAAGTAGCAGTAAAAATAGCTAAGCAACAGGTAGATAATGGTGCTCAAATCATTGATATCAACATGGATGAGGGTTTATTGGATTCTGAGAAAGCTATGGTTAAATTTCTAAATTTATTAGCTGTTGAACCTGGTATTGCAAAAGTTCCTTTCATGCTAGATTCGTCAAGGTGGTCTGTTATTGAGGCTGGACTAAAATGCGTACAAGGAAAGTCAATTGTAAATTCCATTAGTTTAAAAGAAGGAGAAAAATCTTTTCTTGATAAGGCCGAATTAGTCAAAGCATACGGAGCAGCGGTTATTGTGATGGCTTTTGATGAAAAAGGTCAAGCCGATAATGTTGATAGAAAGTTTGAGATTTGTGAAAGAGCTTATAATTTATTAACAAAAAAAATTAATTTTCCTTCATGTGATATAATTTTTGATCCCAATATTTTCGCAGTCGCTACAGGGCTTGAAGAACATAATAATTATGCAAAAGATTTCTTTGAAGCTACAATGTTAATTAAAAAAAATCTTCCTAACGCAAAAGTGTCAGGAGGACTTTCTAATGTATCGTTTAGTTTTAGAGGAAATGATTTAGTAAGAGAGGCTATGCATTCATGTTTCTTGTTTCATGCAATTAAAGCAGGACTAGATATGGCTATCGTAAATGCTGGTCAAATTACAATATACGAGCAAATTCCGAAAAAATTAAAAATTGCAATCGAAGAGGTTTTATTTAATAAAAATAAATATGCAACAGAAAAATTATTAGAAATTTCAAATGAATTTTCAGGTAGAAAAACAAAAAAAAAATCTACTAGCGTTTGGAGAAAAAAAAATATTGATAAAAGAATGGAATATGCCTTGATAAATGGAATTAATGATTATGTGGATGAAGATACAGAAATTTTGAGACAGAAATACAAAACTCCTTTAGATATTATTGAGGGACCACTTATGAATGGTATGAATGTAGTCGGAGACTTGTTTGGTTCCGGTAAAATGTTTCTACCTCAAGTAGTTAAATCTGCAAGAGTTATGAAACAATCAGTCGGTTATTTATTACCCTTCATGGATGACGAAAATGATATAAAGAAAAAAAATACAAAGGGTAAAATTCTTCTCGCAACTGTAAAGGGGGATGTTCATGATATTGGAAAAAATATAGTTGGGGTTGTTTTGCAATGTAATAATTTCGATGTAATTGATCTTGGTGTTATGGTTACATCACAAAAAATTATAGAAACGGCGATTAAAGAAAATGTGAATATTATCGGTTTATCAGGATTGATTACACCAAGTTTAGATGAGATGTGCTTTGTTGCCAGTGAACTTCAAAAAAATAATGTAAATATACCTCTCATGATTGGAGGAGCTACTACAAGTAGAATTCATACGGCAATCAAGATCTCACCAGCTTATAGCCATGGAGTTATTTATGTTCCTGATGCTTCAAAAGCAGTAGGTGTAGCGACACAACTTATTTCAAAAAAAAATAGCCTGCCTTTTAAGGATCTAATAGAAAGAGAATATGAAGAAATTAGGAGTAATTATCTTAAAAGTAACGGTCAAAAAAAGAAATCTTCTATTGAAACCTCTAGATTGAACAAATTAGATTTGGATTGGAATAATCATAAACCCATCAAACCAAAAAAGTCATCGACCACAATATTGAATAACATAAATTTAAAAGAAATAATTCCATTCATAGATTGGAAACCTTTTTTTGAATCTTGGGAATTATATGGAAGATTCCCTGATATTTTAAATGACAGTACTGTTGGTGAGTCTGCCAGACAGTTGTGGGATGATGCTCAAAAAATGTTAGAAATGTTAGAGTCTAAAAAATTAACTAAACCTAAAGCTGTTATTGGATTTTGGCCAGTAAATTCTGTTGATGATGACATTGAGGTATATGAAGATGAATCAAGAAAAAAAACTATAGCAAAGTTTTTTTTCCTGAGACAACAAATGGAAAGAAAAACAAAAAAAAGAGCTAATATGTGTTTGTCGGATTTTGTTGCGCCAAAAGAATCTGGACATATCGATTACCTTGGGGGTTTTGTTGTCACAGCTGGAAATGGAATTGATGACTTATCAAAAAAATTTGAAAAAAATGATGACGACTATAATTCGATCTTAGTTAAATCATTGGGCGATAGGATTGCTGAAGGTTTGGCAGAAAAGTTACATAAAGATGTTAGAACAAAATATTGGGGTTACTCTAAGAATGAGAAGCTAAGTGATGAAGATCTTATTAAAGAAAAATATGTAGGCATAAGACCAGCACCTGGTTATCCAGCATGTCCAGACCATACAGAAAAAAATACTTTATTTGAATTACTAAATATAAAAAGTAATCTTAAGGTAGAACTCACTGAATCTTTTGCTATGGTTCCCATGAGTTCAGTTTCGGGATTTTATTTTTCTAATCCTAATGCTGCTTATTTTGGTATTGGAAAATTAGGGAAAGATCAAATATTGGAATATTCTAAAAGGAAGAATGTTTCTTTAGCTTATGTAGAAAAATGGTTAGGTCCATATTTAAGTTATTCTCCGCAGAAAACCCATAATGAATGAACTAGAGAAAGTTCATTTACCTGAGTTAGATTTTTTGAAAGATCTTAACAGTGAGCAAAAACAAGCTGTTTTGCACCAAGAGGGTCCATTATTGGTCCTATCAGGTGCAGGAACTGGAAAAACTAAAGTATTAACGACCCGATTAGCAAATTTAATTTTTACAAGACATGCAATGGTAAATGAAATATTTGCTGTTACATTTACCAATAAGGCTGCTTTTGAGATGAAAATGAGGGTTGAAAGTCTTATTAAAAAACCTGTTGAAGGTATGTATATTGGAACATTTCATTCAATAGGCGTTAGACTTTTAAGAAAACATGCCGAACTGAGCTCTTTAAAAAGTGATTTTACAATTTTAGATACCGATGATCAGTTACGATTAATTAAGCAAGTTTTAAGCCTATTAGATCTAGACCCAAAAAAATTTATTCCAAAGAATTATCTTTATTTTATAGATAATCTGAAAAATCATGGTTTTTCTTACAATGAAATTTCAAATCACGAATTTGAAAACTTTTCAAATGGTAAGCTAAGCCAAATTTACAAAATGTATCAAAATCGCTTGAATACATTCAATTCTGTAGATTTTGGAGATCTGATTCTGAGACCAGTAAATATTTTAAGAGAAAATGTTGAGGTATTAGAATTATATAGAAAAAAATTTAAACATATCCTGGTTGATGAATATCAAGATACAAATACCGCTCAATATATGTTATTAAGATTAATAACCAATAAAGATAATAATATTTGTTGCGTAGGTGATGAAGATCAGTCAATTTACGGGTGGAGGGGAGCACAATTAAAAAATATTTTAAACTTTGAAAAGGATTTTCCAAATGCTAAAATTGTAAGGTTAGAACAAAATTACAGATCAACAGGACACATATTATCAGCAGCGTCTGAAATAATTTCTGAAAATAAAGAAAGAATAGGTAAAAATTTATGGACTCAAGGTTCTAGTGGTCAAAAGGTAAAAATTTTAAATGTTGAAGATGATGAAATTGAAGCTTTAACAATTTCAAAAGAAATTGAAAATTTAGTTAATAAAAATTTTAATTCTAGTGATATTGCAGTTCTTACGAGGGCTACTTTTCAATTCAAAGAGATTGAAGATAGATTTATTAAAGAAAATATAAAATATAAAGTGATAGGTGGTTTAAAATTCTATGAAAGAAAAGAAATTAGGGATTCAATCGCTTATCTAAGATTATTGGTAAATCAAGAGGATAATCTTGCATTTGAAAGAATTATCAATGTTCCAAAAAGAGGAATTGGCCTTGCTTTACTCTCAAAAATTAATCAATACGCTGAAGATAATAGTATTTCCTCTTACAGTTCATTAAAAAAACTTAATGAAGAAGGTAAATTTAGCAAAAGCATTAGTTTAAAAGTTAAACATTTTTTGGGTGTTTTTGAATCACATAAAGACAAACTAAAAACAATTAAACATAGAGAAGTAGCTGGTTCATTGTTTGATGATATAGGATATACAGAGATGCTGCAAAGCGATAAGACTCCTGAGTCTGAAGGTAGACTTGAAAATATCAAGAAGTTTGTGAGTGATATTGAAAGTAGAAGTTCAATAAAAGAGTTTTTGGAAGAAATTAGTTTAGTAATTGATAATTCAAGTGGTTCTGAACAATCCTCTAGAGTTTCATTGATGACGTTGCATAGTGCTAAAGGATTGGAGTTTAAAATAGTTTTTTTACCTGGGTGGGAAGAAAACATATTTCCAAATCAAAGGAGTGTTGAAGAAAAGGGTAATCAGGGACTGGAGGAAGAAAGAAGACTGGCATACGTTGGTATAACTAGAGCTAGAGAAATTCTTTTCATATCATATGCAAACTATCGGAAACAATATAATCAAAGTTTGTATAGGACCATTCCATCAAGATTTTTAATGGAACTACCAAAACAAAACTGCTCAGTTCAAACTATAAATGATAATTATTCGCACAAAAAAATAAATTACAAAGATCAAAGGTATCAAAATGAGAGGTTTAATGTCGGAGATAAAGTAATGCATGACGAATTTGGAGAAGGTTTAATTCTAGGTATTAATGGAGAAAAATTACAAGTTAGATTTGAAAATCAAAATAACGTGGTGAACATATTTAGTGATTATATCAAAAAAAAATGAATAATAGTCTTTTAGAATTAAAATTTACGGTAAGCACACAGAATTTAGCAAAAATTTTAATTTTTTTTTCAAGATTTGAAAATGTTTCTTGGTTTAAGAAAGAAAAAAGTTGGGAAATTTCAATTTTTTGTAAACAAAAAAATATTTTAGAAATCTACAAAAAAAAGTTAGAGCATATTTTTAAAATTAATTCTAAAATAAATAACACTTTAGGAAAAAATTGGATTAATCATAACCTAAAAAATGAAAAATTAACAAAAACAGAATTTTTTCAAATATCTCAAGGAATTCACAAAAAGTTAAAAAAAAATAAAAAATATTCACTTATTATTCCTGCAATTGACAGTTTTGGTACTGGACAACATGAGTCTACTCTTTTAGCAATTTTAGCAATTGAAAAACTTATAAAAAAAAAAAAAATCAATTCCTTTTTTGATCTTGGAACAGGCACAGGTATTCTTTCTTTTGTTTTATCAAAACTGACAAAATCTAAAATATTTTCATGTGATGTAGATATTAAATCGATTAAAAATTTTAAGGTAAATATGAAGAAAAATAAATTAAGTAACGGTAGAAATTTTAATTGTTATGGCTTTAGACATAATGACATAAGAAAAAAATCATTTGAATTAATTGTATCTAATATTTTATTAAAACCACTAATTGAAATGGCAAATCAAGTTTCAAAAAAAGTATGTTCAGGCGGATATTTAATATTATCTGGAATTCTTAATAATCAGATTAATTTTCTGTATAGTGTTTATTATTCTTATAATTTTGTTATGATTTTTAAATTATCTTTAAATAATTGGAGTGTAATTGTGTTGAGAAAAAGGAAATTGATATTATAGTAAAAAAAATTGAACTTCTAAAAAAATTATTAAAAAAACAAAATTTTGATGGATATATACTCCCTTCAACAGATGAGTATTTGAATGAATATGTGCCAGACTACAATCGAAGGCTTAAGTGGTTAACAAACTTTTCTGGTTCATCGGGTATTTTATTTATTATCAAAAATGAACTGCTTTTTTTTACGGATGGAAGATACACATTTCAAGCAAAAAAAGAACTTCCTAAAACTTTTAAAATTATTGATTCATCCAAAGAAAATATTTTCAACTGGATTAAACTAAATTTATATAAAAAAAAAGTTAAAATTTTAATAGATAGTCAAATTAATAGTTTTTCCTTTATCAATAAATTAGATTTACTGTTCGCTGCAATTAAAAGTAAACTTATCATAAAAGATCAAATTTTTATTGATAAACTATGGAAAAGGGATATTACATTTAAAGAAGATTCCGTTTATTTTTTGCCAAAAAAATATACAGGTTTGTCATTTTGTGAAAAAATTAAAAAAATAAAAATCTCATTATCAAAAGCAGATCTTTCTTTAATTACTTCCTCAGAATCAGTTTCTTGGTTATTAAATTTAAGAGGTAATGATTTAGAAAATACACCTTTAGTGTTCAGTAATCTACTTATAAACAAAAAAAAGAGACATATTTTATTCATAAATGAAAAAAAAGTTGATAAAAACATAAAAATCAAACTTGAGAAAAATTACGACTTAGAAATTTTATCTTTAGAAAGTCTTAAACAGAAACTAATTAATGAATCAAAAAATAAGACTATCTTGCTTCCTAAAAACTCTCCTTATTTTTTCTATAATATATTAAAATCTCACCAAACTAAAATTATTTGGGGAGAGGATTTGTGTTTATCGCACAAATCTATTAAAAACCATATTGAACTCAAAAATATCAAAGAGTGTCATGTTAGTGATGCTGTTGCTTTAGTGAAATTTTTTTGTTGGCTAGAAAAATACGATTTATCAAAAAATTTAAACGAGGTTTACGTTTCTAAAAAGTTAGAGGAATTTAGAAAAAAAAACAAAAATTTTATTTCACCAAGCTTTCCTACAATTTCTGCCTTTGGTGAAAATGCTGCTATTATTCACTACTGTCCACAAGAAAAATCATCTAAATCATTTAAGGAAGGCCAATTATATTTATGTGATTCAGGAGGACAGTACTTATATGGTACAACAGATGTAACAAGGACAGTTTTAATTGGAAAGAAAACAAAATATTTAAATGAATTTCAAGAAAACTATACTAGGGTTTTAATTGGACATATTAATTTAACCTCACTTAAATTTCCTGACGATACCAAAGGTTCTCAAATTGATTCTATAGCACGAATTGCTTTATGGGAAACTTTTAAAGATTATGCTCATGGAACTGGACATGGTGTTGGATCTTTTTTAAGTGTTCATGAGGGGCCTCAAAGTATATCAAGAGCAACCAATGATACGGTATTGAAGTCAGGTATGATAGTCTCTATTGAGCCAGGCTATTATAAAGAAAAAAATTATGGTATACGGTTAGAAAACCTAGTGGTTGTTAAGAAAACAATTCACAAAAGATTTCTTACATTTGAACCTTTAACTTTGGTTCCTTTTCAAAAAAAGTTAATTAATAAAAAAATAATGAATTCAAGCCAAGTAATATGGTTGAATAAATATCATAAATTTGTATATGATAAGTTAAAAAAATTTCTATCAAAAAGTGAAAAAATTTGGCTTTTGAATCAAACTAAACCGATCTAAGTAACATTCTCTATTAGTTTTCTTGCTGCAGCTTCAGCTTCTGATGTTATTTCTTTACCTGAAAGCATTCTTGCTATTTCACGTACTCTATCACTTCCATCTAATCTTTTAATAGTTGTAATAGTTTTTGTATCATCAGTTTTTTTTGATATTTTAAAATGGTCGTTTCCTAGAGATGCAACTTGAGGTGAATGCGTGACAACTAAAACTTGTTGTTGATTTCCAAGTTTTCTTAATCTCTCACCTACAGCTGAAGCAACTGCTCCGCCAATACCACTATCAACTTCATCAAAAACAATTGCTGTAGTACTTTTCTTAGATGTAACTACTTTAATTGCTAATGCAAAACGACATAATTCTCCTCCTGAAGATATGCATTTGATTTCGTCAAATTTTGAATGATTATGAGTTTTTACAAAAAAACGAACTAAATCTTTACCATATTTACCTGATTTTTCATTTTCTGAAATAATTGTTTTAAACTCTGAATTTTCTAGTCTCAAAGATGGCAACTCAGCATTAATTTTAGTATCCACATCTAAAGCAAATAATTTTCTTTGTTGCGATAGTTCTAAACAAGATTCGTTATATTTTTTTTCAATGGATTCTAAATTTAGTTTTTCACATTTTATTTTGTGTTCCATGTTATCATATGACAAATGAGATAAATTAAAATTTTTTAGTTTTTCAACTAATTCTGATTCAGAGCAATTATGTTTTTTTGATAATCTTCTATAATTATAGATTCTTTCTTCTATTTCTTCTAAGTCAAAGCGATCCTCTCCAAATTTTTCCACGTAATTACTAATATTGGTATTTAATTCTTGTATATTAATTAAAATTTCATCTAGCGATTTACTAGAAGATTTTATATCAGAATCTATATAATCTTTAATTTGTTCTAAAAGAATTATATTTTTAGAAATTTTTTCTTCAATACCATTTTCTTCATCAGAAGAAAAATTTTTAAGTACTTTTTTTAGATTTTCTTTAATTTTTGTTGAATTTAATAGATTTTTCTTTTTTATAACCAATGTTCCGTATTCTTCTATTGTAGGTTTGAATTCTTTTAGTTCCTTGAATTCATAGTCAAAGATTTCTTTATTATTTTTGACTTTTTCATATTCTGAAATTAATAAATTTAATTTTTCTTTAAATTTCTCCAACATTTCCCAATTCTTTCGTACTTGATTAATATACGGTTCTAAATTACCATATTCATCAAGTACATTAATATGAGTTGAAGAATCCAAAAGTCCCTGTTCGGAAAATTGGCTTTGTATTTCAATTAAATGCGAGCCAACGGTTTTTAATGTATTCAAACTGACTACTTGTTCATTAATGTAAGCTTTGCTTTTATTATCTCTGAGAAGTTGTCTTTTAAGGATTATTTGATTATCAGCATTTTCTTCTAGCCCAAATGACTTTAATAAATGCTTAATTTTTGGATTATCTATAACTGAGAATATTGCGACGATTTCCGTTGTTTTTTCATTATCTTGTCTATAAGAATAATTTGCTCTGTAACCAATTGCAAGGCCTAGGGAATTCAGTATTATTGACTTACCAGCACCTGTTTCTCCAGTGAGAACACATAAACCTTGGTTAAAGTCAATTTCCAATTTATTAATAAGAACCACATTTTTAATCGATAAATATTTTAACATTTTTACCTCTAGAAGGAATTAAATTCTTCTGAATCAATATTGTCAAAATCTAAAGACTTATCTTTCTCATAATCTTTTGACAGACTTATAGAATGTTTTTTCATAAGAAGTTGGGCATCTGCATACCACTCTGTTGTTGAAAAATTGTAACTTAAAATCTTTGTAAACCTAATGGCTGGATTTTTTAAACCTAGAGATAAGTAGCACTCTATTATTCTATAAAGTGCTTCAGGTATTTGAGCAGATTTTTTATAATTTTTAAGAATATATTTATACCTTAATAATCCCGACAAGAAATTACCTTTAGTCTGATAAAATTTTCCAATAGACATCTCTTTTCCAGCTAGCTGATTGTTAAGTAAAATTATGTGCTTTTTTGATTTCTGCAGATACTTTGATTTTGGAAATTTATTATTTAATTCAATAAAAGAATTATATGCATTTCTAGCATACTTCTGATCTCTTGTAACTTGATTAATTCTTTCAAAATAACAATAGCCTTTTAAATAATAAGCGTAATCCAGGTCTGGGTTATTTGGATTAAGATTTATAAATTTATTTAATGTGAAAATTGCTTCATCATACTTATTATTCTTGTAAAGCGCAAAACCAGACATTAACTGTCCTTTTGTCGCCCATTTTGAATATGGATGTTGTAAATCAAGTTCGGTAAAAAGTTCATGGGCTAAAAGATATTCTTTTTTTTTAAGTGCAATCAGAGCTTCATTATAAAGAACACTGTCACTTCTCAATGAATAATCAATATTTACATCATTATCAGACGAGCATGATAAAATAAAAAATGAAAGTAATAATAATATTAAACATTTTAATGACATAGAAACTAATAATATCTTCTAACATTTAAAAAAAAATCAAAAAATAAAAAAATTAGTTTTCTAAAAATTCCCAATTTTCACTGGAAGAAAATATTTTTCTTAACAGCTTATTGTTAAGGTCATGACCAGCTTTGTAACTAAATATAGATGCTTGAATTTTAGCACCGGCTAGAGAAAAATCACCTATTAAATCTAAAGTTTTATGTCTAACGAATTCATCGTTATATCTTAATCCATTATTACTAATTACCTTATCTTTAGAAATAACAATAGCATTTTCCAAATTTCCTCCCAAGGTAAGTCCTTTTTGTCTTAACATTTCAATCTGTTCAAGAAAACCAAAAGTTCTAGCATTGGAGATTTGAGAAGAATAAATATCACGATTCAAAACTAAGCTCATTGACTGATGGCCTATGAGTTTAGATTCAAAATCAATTTCGCAGGTAACTAATGTTTCATTATGAGGGGAAATTCTAATTATTTTATCATGATCAGTTAATTCCAAATTTTTAGTAATTTTAATAATTCTTTTTGAA
>MDTG01361500.1_pt1 | contig 18980 bp, 16 predicted proteins | sample 811421 | NCBI WGS metagenome assembly MDTG01 (sample SAMN05326645, study PRJNA326480) | marine metagenome | isolation source: seawater | place: Pacific Ocean: South East | collected 2011
GGGTTCGCCCATTCGGTGGAGGCCTGGCTGGAACACGAGCTGGTGGGGGGGCTCTACGGGGTCGCCCTCGGCTCGGCCTTCTTCGGGGAGAGCATGTTCAGTCGTCCCGCGTCGGGGGGGACCGATGCGAGCAAGGTCTGCCTGGTCCACCTGGTCGAGCACCTTCGTGCACGCGGAGCCAGCCTGCTCGACGCCCAGTTCGTGAACCCGCACCTCCTGCAGTTCGGCGCCCTCGAGGTCCCGGACCGGGTCTACGCCTCGATGCTCGGCCGGGCCCTCGGGGACCCGACCCGACTCGAGGGACCCTGGACGGAATGACCCCCGCCCCGGCGGGTGTCGCCGGAGCGGGGGTCGTGGTCATGCGGGCGTGGATCGACCGGTTCAGCCGCGTCGTCGCCGGGCCAGCAGGCCACCCATGCCGAGGAGCGCCACCGCGCCGGGCGCGGGCACCGCGCTGCTCATGTACGCCTGGATCGACGCGGTTCCCACGTTGGCGCCCGTGAGGTCCGAGCCCGCGAGCCCCGCCCCGAGCAGCAGGTCCGCGAAGAACGCGGAGACCAGCAGGTTGCCGGTGGCGGCGAAGCTGCTCGCGGTGGGATCCGCACTGGTGATCTCCACGTCGAAGATCCGTCCCTTGAGCCCGAAGTTGCTCTGGACGTACCAGCCGTCGTCGAAACCGATGCCGAAGTTCCCGACCGCGATCGAGTTCTTGTTGAAGAAGACCGCGCCACGGTGCTCGATGATCCCCGAGAACGTGTTCGCGAAGTCCCCGCTGTCGTAGGCGAAGGTGGAACCCACCGACGAGAGGGGGGGCGAGATCACGAACCCCACGGCGCCGTCCCCGTCCGGCCCGATGGTGCCCGCGGAGACCGAGCTGTACTCGAGCCCCGCGGCCGCGGACAGGATGTCGAAGTCCAGGGCGACGTTGGTCTGTCCCCCGATCGCACCGACCAGATCGCCGGACGCGGTCGCGCCGGTGACAGCAGCCGCCGCAAGTGCGGCTGCCCAGCAGAATCGTGTATTCATTTGTCCCTTTTCCAAATTCCCGCGATCGAATTACCACAAGTCCCGGTCGATCGCCTTCCCGGAGCCCCGTTGGAGTTTGTATTCGGGGCCGGGAGTGATTGGAAGCATCGCGTCCGGAAAAATGCGCAACTTTCCCGGCGACCTGCCCCAGGAGGCCCGCAGCGCGGGGGTGATCCGGGAATGGGGTGTTCACCCCAGCCGGGCCGTCACCCCTCGTCGACCCCGCGTTCCAGCCGGATCGTCTCCAGCACCGTCCCGCAACCGAGCGTCCGGCTCGACGGTCCCCGGAACTCGAAGCCGTGCTTCTCGAAGAAGCCCCTCACGCTGCCGGGGACGTCGATGCGCAGTCGCTCGATCCCCGCGTTCCGTGCGACCTCGATCAGGGCTTCGACCAGGCGCCCCCCGATGCCCTCGCGGCCCCGGTCGGGCCTGACGTACAGACCCCCGAGCTCCCCGGAACCGAGGTCGAGGTAGCCGTATCCCATCACCACGTCCTCGTGGGTGGCCACCAGGAAGCACAGGGAGCCCTCGGCCACCCGCGCCGCAAGCTCGTGGACGTGCCCGGCGTCGAGGTGTCCCGCCCAGCTGGACAGCTGGGCGACCGGATAGCTCTCCGCCCCGATGCCGAAGATCGCGGCGTGCTTGACCGCGTTCATGTTCTCGACGTCCGAGCTTCTCGCGGGTCGCACCTCGATCTTCGGTTCGTGCATCGATCGCATGGTCAGGCTCCCTCGGTCGGGTCGGGGTCAGGTCCAGATGAACCGCACCGGCATCTCCACCCCGGTGCCCAGGGTGGCGTGGACGGGACAGCTTTCCGCCGCCCGCCTGAGCATGGTCCGGGCCTTCTCGTCGAGTCCCCCTCCCGGGATCCGCAGGGTCACCTCGAGCCGCTGGATCCGGCGGGGGGGGGTGGTGGACATGACCTTCTCCACCTCGGCGCGGGCACCGCGCAGATCCCACTCGTGTCGTTCGGCGAGGATCCCCATGATGGTGAGCATGCAGCTCCCCAGGGAGGTCGCCACGAGGTCGGTGGGGGAGAAGAACTCGCCGCGGCCGTGGTTGTCCACCGGGGCGTCGGTCCTGAGGGTGGTTCCCGACGGGGCGTGCTCGGATTCGGTCCTCAGGTCCCCGAGGTAGGTGGTGTTGATCGTGACCACGTGTGCACAAGCCTCCATGTCGTGTTCCGGGATGCCACCGGGCTCCCGGCCCCGCCGCCCCGGGCCGGCGGTCCAGAAGATACCCGCTCCATCCTTCCCGGGCTCGCCCGCCGCCCCGCACCCCGCCCGGATGGCCCGACGGACCGGATCGGATCGTGAGGCACCCCGACCACTCGGCTACCATCTGGGACCCTGGTCCCCACGGAGCCCGATACCCCATGCCTGAACTTCCCGAGGTCGAACGTGGACGAAAGATCGCCGAGCTGGTCGCGACCGGGCAGCAGGTTCGCCGCGCCCGCTGCGCGGACGATCGCATCGTCTTCTGCGATCAGTCGCCCCGCACCGTCAGCAACCGGCTTCGCGGTCGCACCGTCCGGGCGGCCTGCCGTCACGGCAAGCAGCTCTGGCTCGAGTTCGACCAGGGCCCCGCGCTGCTGCTCCACTTCGGCATGACCGGCTCCCTCCACGGCTACACCACGGACCCGGAGCGCCCCCGCTTCTGGAAGCTGGAGCTCGAGTTCGAGAACGGCCACCGACTCGCCATGCCGGATCCCCGACGGTTCGGTCGGATCCGGCTCCGGAACGATCCCCGGGGCGAGCCGCCGGTGAGCCTGCTGGGCTTCGATCCACTGCTGGAGATGCCCGACTTCAAGGGCTTCAAGGCGTTGATCGGCCGCCGATCGATCTCGGTCAAGGGCCTCCTGCTCGACCAGGGGTTCTGCGCCGGGGTGGGCAACTGGATCGCCGACGAGATCCTCTACCAGTCGGGCGTGGCACCCCAGCGTCCGGCGAACGAGCTCGATGACGCCGAGCTGCGGGCGATCCGTCGCTGCCTCGGGTCGATCGTGCGCAAGGCGGTCGCGGTCGATTCCGTCTCCGATCGGCTGCCCAGGTCGTGGTTGTTCCACCATCGCTGGGGAAAGCCCGAGGAGGCGGTCACCGCCCGTGGGGAGGCGATTCGCATCGAGACCGTGGCGGGACGCACCACTGCATGGGTCCCCGAGGTCCAGTCGTGAACCTCGTCTGGCCACGGTTCCACGACCCGGACTACCGTCCGGGCCACCTGGCCATGCTGAAGATCCACTGGCAGGCCAACCTCGCGATGCTTCGATCCACCCGCGACGTGGGGCTGTTCATGCTGATCAGCCTGGTACCCGTGGGCATGCTGCTGCTGGTCGTGGCCGCGTTCCCCGTGGGCCTCGATCCTTCGGTCCCGGTCACCGGCTCGTTCCTCGGGTTGGTCATCGCGGGTCTGCTCGCCTTCTACCTGGTGCAGCACGTCGCCTTCATGATCGCCATGGAGTTGACCTACACCCATCACGTCCGGCGGGCGATCCGGAATGGAGGCACCCCGATCTGCCTCCGCTGCGGCCACCTCCTGCACGAACTGCACGATTTGTGCTCGGAGTGTGGAGCGTTTTCCGAGCGCCGACCGATGGAGGTTGCGGACAAAAAAACGTTCTCAAAAGCGTCAAGTCCAACCAGTTCGTAAGTCACCTGTTCACAGCTGGCTACGGCAAGCGATCCCCGGGGATTTGGCGAAATGAGTGGCCTTTCTTGGACGATTTGGACGATTTCTCCGCCAGAATCCCCCCCGAATGTCCCGGAACAGCTTACTTTGCTGCAGTTCAAAAACTACTCGTCCTTCATTTGCCGCTTTAGGAGAAACAAACACAAATGGAATCCACATTACTCATCGCTGAGATGTCGAACAGCATGAAGGCACTCCAGGCCGGTCTGTCCGTTCCTGGCATCACCATGTACCTCTTCTGGCTTGGCATAGTCGGGATGGGTGCAGGTGCCCTCTACCTGTTCATGATGCAGGGCACTCTTTCGAAGTCCTACAAGAAGGTCGCCATCGTCGCGGGCATCATCTGCGCCGTGGCCTGCTTCCACTACTACCGGATGTCCGGCATCTACGTGGAGAGCCTCGCCGCCGCCATCACGACCGACGCCGACGGCAAGGTCACGATCGGGCAGCTCAAGGCCTTCCCGACCGCCTACCGATACATCGACTGGCTGATCACCGTGCCCCTGATGGTGCTCGAGTTCCCGCTCCTGCTCAACCTGGGCAAGAAGGGTCGTCCCCTCTTCTGGGGCCTCGGCATCGTTTCGCTCGGCATGCTGATCTTCGCCTGGGTCGCTGAAACCAGCACCCTGGCCAGTGGCACCTGGTGGATCTGCTACATCATCGCCTGCTTCCTCTGGGTGGTCATGGTCGGCATGCTCTACACCTCGGTCACCAAGGCCGCGGCGAACCTGCCCCAGGACTTCCAGGTCTACCTCTCGATCATGAAGGCCTTCATCTCGATCGGCTGGATCATCTACCCGATCGGGTTCCTGCTGGCCCTCGCCGGTGATCAGGGCGAAAGCATCCGCGAGATCGCCTACAACATCGCCGACGTGATCAACAAGGTTGGTTTCGGCGTGGCCTGCGTGGTCGCCGCCTCCTGCCTGTCGAAGCACGAAGCCGCCGGAACGCTTCCGTCCACGGACTGATGCCGACCGGTCATTTGGGTGTTCATGAGCCGTTCACTCCCAATGCCGTGCCCTTCAGGCACTGACAACATCCAGCCATCCGCGAGCGCCCAGCGCTCGCGGATGGCTGGTTTTCTTGTCGACGAACCCGTCCAGCGCGCGCTTCCCTGGTGCCTGATGTCGCTGGGCATCGCCTTCGGCCTCCTGTTCCCCGAACTGGCCCTCCAACTGGAGTGGCTGCCCTTCCTGGCCTCCCTGTTCCTCTTCGGCATGCCGCACGGTGCCATGGACTGGGTGATCACCGGACGGCTGGGTGCGGAAACGGGTGCCCTCGGCCAGCTTCGGGCCTTCGTGCCCTACCTGCTGTGGATGGCGGCCTCGGTCCTGCTGCTGGTCTTCCTGCCCGGGGTGACCGTCGCCGCCTTCATGCTGCTCACCGTGGTCCATTTCGGCACCGCGGACCTGCTGGCGACCGGGAACGGCCAGAGCACGCTGTGGCGTCGGACCCTGTTCATCGCCGGCCGCGGGTGCCTGATCCTCGGTCCCGCCTTCGCCTTCCACACCGAACTTTCCTGCAAGCCCTTCGCCCTGGTCGCGGGCCAGTACCCCATGACCCCGGGGGCCCTCTCCGCGGTCTCCAGCGTGGCGCTGGGCTTCACGATCCTGGGGACGGTCCTCGCTGGCGCCCACGTCGTCCTGCGGGTCCGCGAGGATGTCCACGGCGGGCTCCTCGACCTGGTCGAGTCGCTGCTGATCCTGACCCTCACCGCGCTGGTCACCCCGCTCTTCGCGATCGGGCTGTTCTTCCTCTCGACCCACGCCTACCGGCACTCGGTCCGGCTGGTCTCGCCCCCGCTGGGGCCGCCCGAGGCCGAGGGCGTGCCCCTCTGGAAGCGCCTTGCGGCGATGCACGTGAGCTGCCTGGGCCTGCTGGCCCCGACCCTGCTGATCATCCTGGTCTGGACCTGGATCCAGTTCGGGAGCCTCGACGCCTATTCACTGACCACGGTGACCATCGGCTTCTTCATCATCAGCACGCTGCCGCACCACATCCTGGGCCTCAGGCTGCCCGCCTACCGACCCTAGTCCCCGCCCCTAGACCGCCGGGGGTGCGGGGAAGTCGACCTCGGTCGCGTGGACGTGGTTGTAGAAGTTGGTGAAGACGTTCACGGAGATCGCCGCGATCACCTCGATGACCGCGCCGTCGTCGAAGCCGGCGTCCATGAACTCGGCCAGCTGCTCGTCGCTCACGTAGCCCTTGGTCTCCATGACCGCCGCCACGAAGTCGAGCAGCGCCTGGTGTCGCTCGTCCTCGGCGTTGCCCCGGCGCGCCTCGAGGGCGCCCCGGTCGTCGAGTCCCGCGCCCATGGCGATCACGGTGTGGGCCGCCGCGCAGTAGCCGCAGTCGTTGGATTCGGCGACGAACAGGGCGACCAGCTCGTGTTCGTGGGGGGTCAGCTTCCCGGCCTTCGAACCCGCGGACCACCCGAGGAAGGCCTCCAGCAGGACCGGGTGGGTGGCCAGGCCCTTGAAGATGTTGACTTGCATGTCCTTGAGCGGGCCGTTGAGCAGGTCGGCGCCCGCCCCCGTGTCGGTGGCGGGATCGATGGTCTTGAGTCTGGGCATCGGTTCATCCTGGTGCGGGGTGGTGGTGCGAGGTACGGGACGTCCGTGGTGGCTCGCGTCCCGGCGGACGGGCCTCCAGCGTCGGACTCCCGTCAGACGTTGAAGAGGAAGTGTATCACATCCCCGTCACGCACCACGTAGTCCTTGCCCTCGCTACGGAGCTTCCCCGCCTCCCTGATCGCGCGCTCGCTGCCGTACTGCTCGAGTTCGTCGACCGAGAAGCACTCCGCGCGGATGAAGCCTCGTTCGAAGTCCCCGTGGATCACCCCGGCGGCCTGGGGTGCGGTGGCGCCCCGGCGCACGGTCCACGCGCGTATCTCCTTGGGGCCCGCGGTGAAGTAGCTCTGCAGCCCGAGCAGGTCGTACGCCCCGCGCGCCACCACCGCGAGTGCCGGTTCCTCCATGCCCATCGACTCCAGCATCTCCCCGCGGTCCGCCTCGTCCAGCTCCGAGAGTTCGGCCTCGATCTTCGCGCAGACCACCACCACCTCGCCCCCGGTCCGGGTCGCGTGCTCGCGCACCGCCGCCACCCGGTCCCCGGACCCGTCCACGTGGTCCTCGTCGACGTTGCAGACGAAGAGGATCGGCTTGGCGGTGATGAACCCGTAGGACCTCACCAGCTTCCGTTCCTCGGGGGTGAACTCGAGGGACCGGATCGGCCGTTCCGCATCGAGGCACTCCCGGCACCGTTCGAGCACCGCGGCCCTGGCCCTGGCGTCCGCGTCCCCGGACCGGGCCTGTCGAGCGGCCTTGTCGAGGCTGCCCTCCACCTGCTCGATGTCCGCCAGCATCAGCTCGAGCCCGATGACCTCGATGTCGCGCACCGGATCCACGGTCCCCGAGACGTGGAGGATGTCGTCGTCCTCGAAGCAGCGGGCCACCTGCAGGAGGGCGTCGACCTCCCGGATGTTGGCCAGGAACTTGTTTCCCAGCCCCTCCCCCTTGCTGGCCCCCTCGACCAGGCCGGCGATGTCGACCAGACGGATGGTGGCGGGGATGATCTTCTCGGTCTCCACGTGGCGGTTGATGCGGGCCAGCCTCGGGTCGCGGACGCTGACCACCCCGACGTTGGGTTCGATGGTGCAGAAGGGGTAGTTCTGCGCCTCGATCCCGGCCGCGGTCAGGGCGTTGAAGAGGGTGCTCTTGCCTACGTTGGGCAGGCCGACGATGCCGCATTCCATGGTGGGGCTCCTTGTGGCGGATCGATTCTACCCGATGCCCGCGGCGGACTCATTCGGCGGGGAACCGCTCCGTGCAGCGTCGGTGCAGCTCCGCCCGGTCCAGCTTCCCCACCGGATTCCGCGGGAGCTGGTCGATGAGCACCCATTCGTCGGGGACCTTGAACGCCGCGATCCGCTCCGCGGCCCAGTCCCTGGTCCCCGGCACGTCGAGCTCGCGGCCGGGTTCGGCCTCCACGAAGGCCACCACCCGCTGTCCGTGGGGACCGGGCGGGGTGCCCACCACCGCGGATTCCGCGATGTCGGGATGCTGGTCCAGCACGCTCTCGACCTCGCCGGGTGCGATGTTCGACCCGCGCTTCACGATGATCTCCTTGGATCGGCCCACGAACCAGACGTTGCCGTCCTCGTCGATCCGGCCCTGGTCGCCGGAATGCAGCCAACCGTCGCGAATCGCCTCCCGGGTGTGCGCCTCGTCGTTCCAGTACCCCGTGGTCATGCTTGCGGAGCGGATGCACAGTTCCCCGATCCGATCCGGCGGCAGGGGCCGGTCCCGTTCGTCGACCACCCGCACCTCCACCCCGACCCTGGGGGTGCCGGCCGCTCCCTCGCGCAGCGGGGTGCCCGGGTGCCTCAGGCAGTAGCCCTCGCACTCGGTCATCCCGATGAGCTGGCTGAGTGGTTCCTCGCACACCCGACCCCACGCGGCGTAGAGGTCGGGCGTCACGAAGTCGCCGCCGCATTCCATCGAGCGGATCGATCCGAAGTCGACCTTCTCGTGTGCCGGGCAGTCGAGGACGTCGTGGAGCAACGACGGCAGGATCACCGACCGGGTGGGGCGGTGCGCCCGGAAGGCCTCCAGCCAGCGCTCCGGCGAGAACTCCTCCAGGAGCACCACGGTCCCGCCCACGGTCAGGGCGGGGATCAGCGATCCCAGGCTGGCGGAGACGTGGACCAGCTGGGTGGACAGGAGCCACACGTCGTCCTCCCGGAGGTCCATCGTCTGCCGCCGGCTGCGTCCGGTCTCGATGATGGAACGGGCGGTATGGACCACGCCCTTCGGCTTCGAGGTCGATCCCGAGGTGAAGTAGATCGCGGCGACCTCCTCGTCGACGGGCGGTGCGGGCTTCACGGGCGGGGGATCGTCGCCCTCCCCGACCGCCCAGGCGGGGCCGATGGCCGGAACCGCCCGGCCCAGGGTCCGCACGTGCTCGAGGCCCTCGGGGGGATCGAACCTCCCGGCCAGCCGATCGGCCAGCGCGTCCTGCACGATGAGCATTCGCAGGCCACCCGTGCTCGCTGCGTATTCGACCTCCGGGCCCTGGTAGCGGTGGTTCAGGGGCACCGCGATCGCCCCGATCCGCCAGGTGGCCATCAGCAGGGCCGCGAGGTCCGGTGAATTGTGGGACATCAGCCCGATCCGATCCCCCCGGCCCATCCCCAGCAACGCCAGTCGATCGGCGTGGGACTGGATGGCCGCATCGAATTCCCGGTAGCTGATCGAACGGGTGCCGATGATCAGCGCCGTCGCCTCCGGACGCTGCTCGAGGGTCGCCCGAGAGAGGGTGCGAAGATCCAGCATGCCGTGCTCCATTCGATTCGATTCGCCGGTACGTTTTGGCTGAAGAAGCGCTCCCCGGGCGAGACAACCGGGGGATGTCGGGTGATAATGAGGCATCGTGCGAATCGTCCGGACCAGAATACCTTCCTTCTTCTATCGGCGACTGGGGCTGATCGCGGTGGTGGGGCTGGTCGCCTCCTCCCTGCTCGGGGCCCGCCTGCTCGAGCTGACCGTGCTCGAAGGCGCGGGTCTCAGGCTGCGCGCCGAACGGATGATCAAGCGTGAATCCCTCCTGCCCTCCTGGAGGGGGGCGATCGTGGACCGCACGGGAGCAGTCCTCGCCGAGGACCGCGCGAGCTGGAGCCTGGCCGTGCCCTTTCCCGTGCTGAGCGGGCGATGGGCCCGGGAACAGGCGGTCCGGCAGTCGGTGGAGGAACTCGGCGGGGAGGCCTGGTCCGCCCTCGGTCCCGGGGAGCAGGCGGAGGCGATCCTGCAACGCATCCCGGCCTGGAACGACCTCGTCGAGGAACTGCTCGAAGGCCTCGCCGCCCAGCTCTCCCTCGATCGCGGGGTGTTCGACGACCGGTTGGAATCCATCCGGCAGTCGGTCTCCAGGATGGCGGCTAGGGTCCATGAACTCCAGGAGGTCCGCTTCCAGGAACAGCGACTCGAGCAGGGGCTCGACGGGGAACGGGAGTTCCGACGGCGACCGATCGCCGAGCAGATCCAGTCCCACGTCGTCGCCACGGGAATCGACGACCGCACCGCCTTCACCCTGAGGCGCTACGGACAGGCCGTGGCCGCGCGGGCCACCGATCGACTGGGTGGTCGTGGCGTCGCGACCGAGGAACTGCTCGAACTCGTCGACGGCCAGCAGCGCAACCGGCCCGGCGCCGCCGCCACGGTGACGATCGATCGCGCCGGCTTCCCGCGGCCGCTTCGATCGGACGAACCGGCACGACTGCTGCTCGCCGGGGTCGCCGACCACATCACCGGACGGACCCGGGACCAGGTGCTCGAGGAGGACCTCCGCCGCCGTCCCTTCCGGGGGATCGGCGAGCCGGACGTCGACCTGGGCGGGTACCGGCCCGGTGCGGACATGATCGGGGCCCGTGGCATCGAGGCCGCCTGGGAGGACGTGCTGCGAGGGACGCGCGGCCTCGAGCGCCGGGACCTCGAGACCGGGGCCGTCGAGATCCTCGAACACGTGCCGGGCCGGGAACTGGCCCTGACCATCGACCACCAGCTCCAGGCCGAGGTCCAGGCGCTGCTCGACCCGCGGCTGGGGCTGGCCTCGGTGCAGCAGTACCACACCGGCTGGCGGGGGGGTGACCCGGTACCGTCCCGGCTGCCGATCGGCACCCCGCTGGACGGCTCGGTGGTGGTGCTGGACGTCGAGACCGGCGAGCTGCTCGCGATGGTCTCCTGTCCCACGGTCGCCGAGGGCAGCTCGATGGACCTCGGTGCCCGCACCACCCATGCCCCGTTCGTCCACCGGGCGGTGGAGGCCGCCTACCCGCCGGGCTCGATCGTCAAGCCGCTTGCCTACGTCGCCGCGGTCAGCGAAGGAGTCCTGAAGGTCGACGAGCGCATCGAGTGCACCGGCCACCTCCTCCCGGAGAACCCCGACGCCCTCCGCTGCTGGATCTACAAGATGTACGGCACCACCCACCAGGATCCCGGGGGGGGACTCGACGCATCCCGGGCGATCTGCAACTCCTGCAACATCTTCTTCTACGAGGTCGGTCGTCGAATGGGGTTGCGGCGAATGGCCGACTGGTACCGACGCTGGGGGATGGACGAACCGCTGGACGTGGGCCTCCTCCATCGCCGTGAGGTCCGTTCGGGCACCGGACCGGAGGCCGACTGGGTCACCCGCAGCTTCGGCGAGGCGGGGGGAAGGGTCCCGGACATCGGGCAGGTTCCCGCCGCCGGCCGGACCGGCGAGTCGATCATGCTCGGGATCGGCCAGGGCCGCCTCACCTGGACCCCGGTCCAGGCCGCCAACGCCTACGCCACCCTGGCTCGCGGGGGCACCCTCCGGGACGCGACGCTGATCGCCGACCCCGATCTGCGGGGATCGCGACGCACCGGGACGCTGGGCCTCGATCCCGCGGCCTGCCGCGCGGCCCTGGAGGGATTGCGGGCCGCGGTCGAGGACCCCGACGGCACCGCCAACTCGATTCGCTACCTTGCGGGTCGCGATCCGATCTTCGACATCCCCGGGGTGGTGGTCTGGGGCAAGACGGGCACCGCGACCGCACCGGCCCGCCGGGTGGACGTCGATGGCGACGGTGCCTTCAGCAACTCGCCGCCCGACGAACGCATCGGGGGGCTGGACCACGCCTGGTTCGTGGGGCTCGCGGGCGATCGATCGGACGAGGCGCCTCGATACGCGATCGCGGTCCTGGTGGAGTACGGCGGTTCAGGCGGTCGCGTGGCCGGTCCCATCGCAGCGGAGGTGATCCGGGCCCTGGTCCGCAACGGCTACCTCGAAGGGGAGGCCGATGCAGAAGGCTGAGCTGCTCCGACGCCGGGAGCCCTTCCGCGGCTCGATCGCCGACTGGCGGGAGTCCGCCCGACGGATCACGCCCGGAGGCCTCGCCTGGCTCAACATCGGGTGGCTGGTCATGGCCGCCGCCTTCGCCCTGAGCCTCATCGGGGTCGCCACCATCGACACCACCCAGCCCGACCAGGCCACCCGGCAGGTGGTGCACCTCGCGGTGGGGGTCCTCTGCGCGATCTGCGTCGCGGTCCCCGACTACCGGAGGCTCCGGCGATTCACCTGGCCGATCGCGATCATCGCGGTCTGCCTGCTGGTCTTCGTGCTCCTTCCGATGGTCCCGGAGTCCCTGGTCAGGCCCCGCAACGGCGCCCGGCGCTGGATCAGCCTCGGGGTCACCGACGTCCAGCCCTCGGAGCTGGCCAAGATCGCCTGGATCGCGCTGATGGCGGAATGGCTGGTCAGGCGCCAGAGCTATCGCCGTTTCGGGGGGTTCGTGCTCTGCTTCCTGGTCACGCTGGTTCCGTTCCTCCTGATCCTGAAGGAACCGGACCTCGGGACCGCCCTCCTGTTCATCCCCACCCTGCTGGTCATGCTGGTCGCCGCGGGGGCCCGGCTTCGACACGTGCTGGTGGTGCTCCTCTGCGGGATCTCGCTCGGGCCGCTGGCCTACTTCACGCCCGGGGTGCTCAAGCCGCACCAGGTCGCCCGGGTGGACGCGATCGTCGCGCAGTTCCAGGGCGACGATCGACTGGAACGCGACGAGGGATTCCAGGCCGCTCGGGCCCGGGTGGTCGTCGGTTCCGGGGGACTCACCGGGGTCGGTCGGGATCATGCCGCCTCGATCGTGTCCTTCAACCGCCTGCCGGAGGAGCACAACGACATGATCTTCGCGGTGCTGGTGTGCCGGTGGGGCCTGGTCGGTGGCCTGTGCCTGTGGGCGTTGTTCATCGTGCTCGGGCTGGCGGGACTGCGGGTCGCGGCCGGGAGCCGTGACGCCTTCGGGCGGCTCATGGTGGTGGGGATCGTGGCGATGATCTTCTTCCAGATGTTCGTGAACACCGGGATGACCATCGGCGTGCTCCCGATCACGGGGATGACCCTGCCATTCGTGTCCTACGGGGGGACCAGCCTCGTCGCGACCTGGATCATGGCCGGCCTGGTGCTGAACGTCGCGTTGCGGAGGCCCCGGCGGATGCAGCGGGAGGCCTTCGACTTCGATGCCCCCGGGGGCGGCTCGTGAGCGCCCTCCCGCGGTTCCCCGCCCCGCCCGGCAGCTTCCTCGAGGCCGCCGCCGAGGCAGGACTCGAGTTCGAGCCATCGGACCTCGAGCGGATCGGTCGCTGGCTCGCGATGCTCGAGGCGGCGAATTGCCGGATGAACCTCACCCGGATCACCGATCCCGAATCCGCGTGGCATCGCCACGTGCTCGACAGCCTGTCCCTGCTCCCGATCCTCCACTCGATCACCTGTTCCTCCCTGCTCGACCTCGGCAGCGGGGGCGGTGCACCGGGGCTCCCCCTCGCGATCACCTGTCCCGGGGTCGCCGTCGGCCTGGTCGATTCGGTGGGGAAGAAGGCCCGTTTCCTCGAGGACTGCGCGAACGAACTCGGCCTCGGCAACGTCCGGGTCCTCAACGGCCGTGCGGAGGACCTGGCCGCGGACGGTTCCCCGGAACGGGCCGGCTGGGACGTGGTCTGCGCACGCGCGGTCGGACGCCTGCCGGTCCTCCTGGAGCTTTCGGTGCCCTTTCTGGTCGAGGGCGGGCTGCTGCTCGCGATCAAGGGTGCGCAGGCCTCGGTCGAGATCGAGGAGTCCCGGGCCGCACTCCATGCGCTCCACGCCCGCGTGATCGACACCATCCCCACGCCGACCGGGACCATCGTGGTCGTCGAGAAGTCCCGCAAGACGCCGCGCAAGTACCCGCGCAAGGCGGGGGAGCCCGCACGGAATCCCCTGGCAGGTTGATCTGTCCCCTTCGTCGAAGTAGTTTGGAACCATGCCCGACGCCGCCCCCGAACCATCCACCTACATCCAGTACGGTTGCGGCCTCAGCTGCCCCGACGGCTGGCTGAACTTCGACTCCAGCCCCACCCTCTATATGCAGAGGATCCCGCTGGTCGGCCGGTTCGTCCGCCGCCGGGGCTACGAGCCCTTCCCTCGCGCGGTGCGGTATGCCAGCGTGGTCAAGGGGCTCCCGATCCGCGACGGGCAGTGCACCGGCGTCTACTGCTCCCACGTGCTCGAGCACCTCGCACTCGCCGACTTCAGGGTCGCGCTTCGCGAGACCTTCCGCTGCCTGGGCTCCGGAGGCACCTTCCGGCTCGTGCTGCCCGATCTCGAGCGGTACGTCCGGGACTACCAGCACTCGGAGTCGGAGACCCCTTCGGTCGATTTCGTGCTCTCGACCGCCCTCGGGCATGAACACCGTCGTCGCGGGATCGCGGCGGTCCTCCATGCCCTGCTGTCCGGTTCGAGCCACCTCTCGATGTGGGACGAGCGGTCCCTCACCCACGAACTCCGGGCCGCGGGGTTCGACGAGATCCGCCGGGCACGCCTCGGCGACAGTCGGGACCCGCGATTCGCCGAGGTCGAAGCCCCCAACCGCTGGGAGCGGCACCTGGGCATGGAATGCACGAAGCCATGAGCGGGCCCCTGGTCCAATTCCCGATGCAGGACGACGTGTGACCCTCGACGTCCTGAAGTACCTCTCCCCCGATGGCGGGATCGCGCGCCGCATCGAACAGTACGAGTCCCGGCCCCAGCAGCTGGAGATGGCCGGCCGGGTGCATGCCGCCCTCGAAATGCGTTCCCACCTGATGGTCGAGGCCGGCACCGGGGTCGGGAAGAGCTTCGCCTACCTCATCCCCGCGATCGCCCGAGCGGTCGATCACGGCGAGCGCGTGGTGATCTGCACCAACACCATCAGCCTGCAGGAACAGCTGATGGAGAAGGACCTGCCCCTGCTGAATGCGGTGATCCCGGAGGAATTCTCCTCGGTGCTGGTCAAGGGCCGCGGGAACTACGTGTCCCTCCGCCGCCTCAAGCTCGCCAGCGAACGACAGGACCGCCTGCTCGTGGACGACAACGAGCGTCACTCGCTCCAGATGATCGAGGAGTGGGCCTACACCACCCGGGACGGATCCCTCGCCACCCTCCCCCAGCTGCCCCGCCAGGCGGTCTGGGACCTCGCGCAGTCCGACTCGGGGAACTGCATGGGGCGCAAGTGCCCCACCTACGAGAAGTGCTTCTTCCAGGTCGCCCGCCGCCGGATGGAGCACGGCCAGCTGCTGATCTGCAACCACGCACTCTTCTTCAGCGACCTGTCGCTCCGGATCCGCGGCGGGGGGATCCTGCCCGCCTACGACCACGTGATCCTCGACGAGGCCCACAACGTGGAGACCATCGCCGCGGAGCACTTCGGGATCCGGGCGGGCGAGTCCGGGGTGCGACACCTGCTCAAGCGCCTGTACCACCGGACGTCGGGTCGGGGGTTCCTGGCCACCCTTGAGGTCCGCGACGGGACCCTCCAGCGACTCGACCAGGTCATCGAGCAGGTGCTCCAGGCGGGCAGCTGCAGCGACGACCTCTTCGACGCGCTGTTTCGCTGGAACGCCTCCCACGGCGGCTCGAACGGACGGGTCCGCTCCCCCCAGGCGGTGGATGACCGCCTCTCCCCGATGCTGCGGGAGCTGGCGCGGGGGTTGCGACTGCTCAAGGAGTGCGCCGAGCGCGAGCCCGACCAGTTCGAGCTAGTCGCCTACGCCCAGCGTGCCGACGGGATCGCCGACGACCTCGAGATGCTGCTGTCCCAGTCGCTCGAGGGATGCGTCTACTGGGTGGACGTCGCCCGGGCCCGCCGGGGTGCCTCCGGTCGCGGCAACGTCTCGCTCTGCTGCGCGGCCGTCGACGTCGCGCCCATCCTTCGGGAGCACCTCTTCGGACGCGAGGTCTCGGTGGTCATGACCTCCGCGACCCTGGCGGACGGCGAGGGCGACTTCGGTCACACCAAGACCCGACTGGGCTGCGAGGACGCGAGCACCCTCCAGCTGGGCAGCCCCTTCGACCTCTCGCGCCAGATGCGGGTGATCGTCGAGAGCACCATGCCGGAGCCGCGCGACCGCGACTACCTGGAGCGGCTCTCGGATTGCGTGCTGGACCACGTCCTGGAGACCGACGGGGGGGCGTTCGTGCTCTTCACCAGCTTCGCGCACCTCGACAAGGTCGTCGAGCGGATCGGGCCGAGACTGGTCGACCTCGAGTACCCCCTGCACGTCCACGGTCGTTCCGGCCCCCGCGGCCTGCTGGTTCGTCGGTTCCGGGAGGACCCCCGGAGCATCCTCTTCGGCACCTCGAGCTTCTGGCAGGGCGTGGACGTCCGGGGCCGGGCCCTGCGCAACGTGATCGTCACTCGACTGCCCTTCGAGGTGCCGGACCGTCCGCTGGTCCAGGCCCGACACGAACAGATCGAGGCCCGGGGGGGGCATCCCTTCACCGAGGACCAGCTCCCTCGAGCGGTCATCCGATTCAAGCAGGGGATCGGCCGCCTGATCCGCTCCCACGAGGATTCGGGACGCGTGGTGGTGCTCGATCCCAGGATCATGACCAAGGGTTACGGACGCCGCTTCCTCGATGCCCTGCCCGACGGGGTGCGGGTCGAGCTCGGCTCGGACCCGGAAGGCGAAGACCACCATCTGCAGGATCCCGACGACTGGATCGCGTGAGGTACCGCCAAAAAAAGGTCGAGACCCGTCGGCGGACGAGTCTCGACCCATGATTGGGGGAGGGGGAAGGAATTCGTTACGCGCGACGTCGTCGCGCGACAAGTCCGGCCATCGCGAGCAGGGAGAGTGCTCCGGGGGCCGGGACGATCGTGTACTCGAGCATCCCGTCACCGAAGGAGGAGGATCCCCCCCAGGTACCCGAGTTGCCGTTCATGAGGTCCGTGGCGGGGTTGCCGTTGTCACCACCGGTCGTCGCCACCTCGAAGGAGAAGGTGTCATTGATGCCGAGCCCGAGGTCCGCCATGGCGATGCTGAAGGCCATGCTGAAGCTGTGGGTACCGCGGTCCTGGTGGTCGGCGCCATCATTGATCTGGTCCCACGAGCCGGAGTCGTTGGCACTGTAGAGAAGGGCGGCACCACCGTTGTCGCTTTCGTTGTTGTAGGCCCCGACGAAGTAGTCGATGCCGTTGCCGCCCATCTCGATGTTCCTGAGCCACGGGTTGTTGTTGCCCGAGATCCCCGCACCCTCCGCGGTGTCGAGGAAGACGAGGTACCGGGTCCAGCTCTCGTAGGAGGAGGTCTGGATGCGGAAGTACACGTTCTCGAGGTCGTTCGAGACGAGCACGGTCGTCAGGTCCAGGTTGTCGACGAAGCCGGGGCCCTGGTCGTACTGCGCGTCGCCGTACGAGGTGACGTACAGATCCGCGGATGCGGATGATGCCACAACGAGGACTGCAGGCAGAATCAGCTTGTATGAAAGCATTTGGGAGTCTCTTTAAACAGCTAGTCTCATCTCTTCAAACACGTTGGAACGGGCTGAGGGAAGTCCGATCCATGGGATCCGAGGGAGGATCCAGATTTAAAGTAGCCAAATCTGGAGCAGGAACAAGTCCAAATTCCGGTTTTTCCCGGGTTACCCGCCCCGGGGCAGGCGCGCCGGCGCCACGAGATCGATCAGATCCGGGCTCCCAGCCGCCTGGAAAGGGGGGCAGGCAGCGCGTCCAGCAGGCTGATCAGGAACACGGTGGACCCGAACAATCCGGCGAACGACCCGAGTCCGATCACCCAGCCAAGGCTCTGGAGACCCCGGTGGCTGGCCAGCAGCAGGGCTCCGAAGCCGATTCCGGTGGTGCAGGCGGTCAGGGTCACGGCCCTGAGGGTCGTCCCGAAGCACGGTTCCGCCCCCGTCCGGCATTCCCGCCACCGATGGAAGACGTGGATCGCGCTGTCCGCCCCCAGGCCGATCAGGATCGGTATCCCGAAGAAGTTCGCCAGGTTGATGGGAACCCCGATGAGGGCCAGGCACCCGAGGGTGAGCCCCAGTCCCGCCGCCAGCGAGGTCATGCAGCAGGCGGTCGCGATCACCGAGCGGAAGTCCAGCCACAGGACCACCCCGACCACCAGCACCGCACCCAGGCCCATGGTCAGGAAGGCCCGCGACATGTCGCCGATCGATTCGTACTGGGTGATCGGGACCCCGGTGGTGTCCGGGTCGACGATCCTGATCGCCTTCACGAACCGGGCCATTGGTTCGTGGGACCAGACGTTCTCCGCGGGCTGCATGAGGACCGCGAACCGACCGTCCGGGGAGACGAATCGATCCCGGAGCGCGTCCGGGATCGACGCCCGGAGTCCGCCGCGGGCCCCGCGCCCCATCTGTCCCAGCGCGTTCCCGGTGTTGGCGAGCGACGTCGAGATCCGGGTCTGGAGGTTGACCGCCGCCACCTCGTCCCCGCCTGCGAAGATCGTGCGCTGTGCGCGCAGTCGTTCGCGAAGGACCCGGAGTCGGCGGACCTGCTCCGGGGCCATCCGGTCCCCTCCGAAGGCCTCGAGGGTCCGGAGGCGGTCCGCCACCTCCCCGAGGTCCGTCGCCCCGACGAGGTCCGCGGAGCCCGGTGTCGCCTGCCTCGCGTCCGGCGGCAGGGTGCTTCGACCAAGCCGTTCGAGCAGTCGGTCCCGGGCCTCCGAAGGCAGTGCGACGAGGTCGAGCACGCTGAGGACCTCCCCGATCACCGGCTGGGCGTCCGCCGACTCCACCACCGCGGGGATCTGGTCGATTCGATCCACCACCGAGACCGCGAACCAGCTCGCGGAGGTGTCGTCGTCGAAGAGGCGATGCTCCCATTCCACGGAGTCCAGGCCCTCCGCCTGCAGCGCCAGCAGGTTGCTCTCGAATCCGAGGCGCTCCACCGCGACCACCGACGCGCCCCCGCAGATCGCCAGCCCCAGGACCAGCACCCCTGCGGGCCGCCGCCGTCCCGAGGCCCTCGCTCCGGCCCCTCGCCGTGCGCCCGGGGCGGGGTCCGCGCCGGCGCCCGTCGGGGGACGTCCCCGTTCGCCCAGGTACAGCAGCGAGGGCAGCACCACCGTCATCGCGAGGGCGCAGAGCAGCAGGCCGACCCCCGCGATGGTGCCCAGCTCGCGGAGTCCCTGGAAGCTGGTGAACAGCGCGAGGAGGAACACCCCCGCGCTGGTGAGGGCGCCGGTGGTGTTCCCGACCACCGCGGTCCGCATGACCACCTCCACCGCCTCCCCCGCGCGACGGCTCCGACGGGCCTCGATCCACCGCGCGATCACGTGCACCCCGTAGTCGAGTCCCGCACCCACCAGCACCAGCATGAACACCATGGACAGCAGGTTCAGTCGGCCCACCAGCAGGGTCGCGCATCCATAGGTCCACCCGAACGCGGCGGCGAAGGCGACCACCGCGAAGAGCGGCCGGCGCAC
>MDTG01115731.1_pt1 | contig 18979 bp, 12 predicted proteins | sample 811421 | NCBI WGS metagenome assembly MDTG01 (sample SAMN05326645, study PRJNA326480) | marine metagenome | isolation source: seawater | place: Pacific Ocean: South East | collected 2011
ATCACAAATCAATGATGAGTCAAGAAGCCGTATTTTTAATGATCAAAACATTTATCAAGAGTATATTGAATTCTTCAATGCTTCACTTGATGCTGCAAAATCAGATAAATTATTACCGACTAATTGGCAACCTAAATTAGATTTTTAAGTTGCCAATCATTTTGATAGGTTAATTTGTTTTCTGCACCAGTCAATATTATTCAAATACCATTTAACGGTAATTGACATGGCTTCCATAAAATTATATTTAGGGTACCATTTTAACTCTTCTTTTAACTTTGTTGTGTCAACAGCATATCTTCTATCATGTCCTAATCTATCCTTTACATATACTTTAAATCTATTATGTGGAGAATTTGAATTATCATAAGAATCTAATAAGCTGCAAATTATTTCTACAATATCGTCATTACTCTTTTCTTGAGTTCCGCCAATGCAATAGGAATCTCCAACTTTGCCATTTAAAGCAATATTTATTAATGCATCTATATGATCTTCTACATAAATCCAATCTCGTATGTTCTTACCATCTCCATATATCGGAATTGACTGATTTGCTATTGCCTTGAGTATAATAATAGGTATTAATTTCTCGGGAAATTGCCAAGGTCCAAAGTTATTACTTGAATTAGTTACGATTGTAGGAATTCCATAAGTTTGATTCCAAGCTTTAACAAAATGGTCACTAGCCGCTTTTGATGCTGAGTACGGACTACTTGGATTATAAGGACTTGTTTCTGTGAAAGTCCCTTCTAAACCAAGGGATCCAAAGACCTCATCAGTACTAATATGTATAAACTTAAAAGTTTTTTTTCTTTCGACTGCAAGTGAGTCCCAATAATTTCTAACTGACTCTAATAAATTAAAAGTCCCGATTACATTACTTTCTAAAAATATCTTAGGTCCAGAAATAGATCTATCAACGTGAGTTTCTGCTGCTAAATGAAAAATAATATCAGGATTAGTTAAATTAATAGCTTTTTGAGTATCAGAGGAGTTACATAAGTCAGTCTTCAAAATTTGATATTTTTTATTTTCAGAGTTTTCATAAAGAATCGTTGAATTACTTGCATAACTTAGCTTGTCTAAATTAAATACATTAAGTGAAGGCATTGTAAGTAACTTTCGAATTAATGCGCCCCCAATAAATCCTGAACCTCCAGTTACAAGTACTCTATTGTAGGTATTAGAAAAATTCATTTAAAAAATGTTTTCACTCTTATCATTTTAAGAATAATTGAAAATAGATAGTCTTAAAAAAGATTATTTTCTATATTAAAGAAATTGATTATCTCGACCTTGAAGAAGTTTAATCAAGTATTTACCATAACCACTGTTTATTAGATTATTAGCGAGAAGTTCTAATTGTTGATCATTAATCCATCCTTGTCTCCATGCAATCTCTTCAGGACATCCAATTTTTAATCCTTGACGATGTTCAAGAGTACGAATATACAATGATGCTTCCTGCATAGCATCAATTGTTCCTGTATCTAGCCATGCGATCCCTCTACCCATCATTTGTACATTTAAAAGATTATCTTTAATATATTGTCTATTGAGATCAGTAATCTCAAGTTCTCCTCTTGAAGAAAAAGTTAAATTTTTCACCCTTTCGACAGCTGTATTATCGTAGAAGTAAAGTCCTGTTACTGCATATTGGCTAGATGGCTCTTTAGGCTTTTCTTCTATATCTAAAACAGAACCTGAGCGATCAAATTGAACAACACCATAATTCTGAGGATCTCTCACAGGATAAGCAAAAACGGTACCTCCTTTATAATTAGAATCTGCAGAGCGAATAAGAGTTATTAAATCATTTCCATGAAAAATATTATCTCCTAGAGCTATAGCTACATTGCTACCATTAATAAAATCCTCTCCGATTAAAATTGCTTGAGCTACACCTTCAGGATTTTGCTGTGTTGCATAAGTGAAATTAATTCCCCATTGCTTGCCATCTCCTAAAAGATTTTCAAATAATTGAATATTAAAAGGATCACTAATCAATAAAATATCTTGAATTCCACAGAGCATTAAAGTACTAATTGAATAATAAATCATTGGCTTATCATAAATAGGAATCAACTGCTTACTAATCGTATTAGTAAGTGGTGCTAAACGTTTTCCATAACCTCCTGCAAGTAAAATTCCTTTTCTTAATGATGAATAACTCAATTTCATATCCATATATTTTCTCGATTAATAATATAAAGCAATTATATTATATTAAATCAGATGAAAATAGTTTCAAAAGATTAATTAGCAAACAAATATTCTGCTTCCAAAACTTTTTGCACAAGATAATCAAGATTATCTTGTGTTTGCCTATTATGAATCCCAAGAAGTATTCCTGACCTCATTACCATATCACTAACTTCAAAAGTTCCGAATTTATCCCACTTAAATTTACTAGCAACTGGCTGTCTCATAATATTTCCAGTAAATATTGTTCTTGTTTGAATACCAGCCTTTTCTAAAAAAATCTGAATTTCCTTTCTTTTATAAGTTAATTTATCTTTAAATATCAAAGGGAAAGCAAGCCAACCGGTTTTAACATTACTATAGGAACTAGGTGTATAAAAGTTATTAGAATTAGCAAAATTATCTCTTAGAAAATTAAAGTTTTTAATTCTTTTTTTAATATTCAAATCCAATTTGCTAAGTTGAATCAGAGCAAAAGCAGCTGATATTTCAGATGGTAAAAAATTATATCCAAGTTGATCAAAGATATATTTATCATCATAGCTTAAACCATCAATCTCAGATGAAAATCTTCGTTCATAATCTTCTGTTTCACCATACAAACATGATCGTCGTCCCCAACCTCTTAAAGATAAAGCTTGATTATAATATGATAAATTTTCATAAGAAACCATCCCACCAAAACCAGCTCCTGTAATAACGTGTGATGCGTAAAAACTAGTAGTTGAAATATCAGACCAATTCTTCAAATTAGTTTTATAGTTATATCCTATAGTATCAGCAGAATCTTCAATCAATTTGAGTTTATTTTCTTTAGCAAAGTAATATAATTCCTGCCAGTTTGCTATATTTCCTATAAGATTGGGCACTAATATAGCTGAAACATTATCTAAATCAATTTGCTTAAGTCTTGATATATTTATCTGTAAAGTTTCCTCTTCTACATCAATAAAATACGGAACAAGATTACTCTGAACAATAGGAGCTATAGTAGTAGAGAAGGTAAGAGATGGAGTAATTATTTTAGAACCTTGCTTTAATTGAAGTGACAATAAAGCTATTAGATTTGCTGACGAACCACTATTAACCATTAAACCATATTTTTTATTAAAAATAGAGGAAATTTCATTTTCTAGTCTTTTAACTCGCTCTCCGCCCATAAGAGATAATCTACTTTCTTTTAAAACCTTTATTACAGCATCAATTTCATCTTGAGAATAATCAGCCTCAGCATAAAAAACCTTTTTACGAGTATCTGCTAAATCCACTCTATGACCATAAAGAAATAATAATTTTCTTAATCTAGACAAAAAATACTATGAAAACACACAAAAATAACAAAAATCAATAAATGGAGTTAAGATCATTAAAAATATAATTCTAATAACTAAATAGTTTAATAATATGACTTTATTTAAAGATTAAAAAATTTCCAAGCATCAAAAAAAATTAGAAAGTAAAAATCCTTTAAATATATCAAGGTCTTAGACTAAAGAAATGTATAATTTATAAAGGATAGAGCGAACCAAAGTGACCATGAGCGAATTTGAACGAGAAAGACAGAACAAAAGAAAACAGTCAGAAATAAAAGATTTAACAATGAAAGACTCTGCAGAAGTTAAGTATAAAGGCAATCAACTTCTAGATAAATCGAGCAAAATTAGCAAAGAAGAGCTGATAGCTAAAGGAACAAGTCTGCATGCTCAAGGAAATATATTAGAAGCTGCGAAATATTATCAATATTTTATTAATCAAGGTTATATAGACGAAAAAGTTTTTGCAAATTTTGGGTCAATTTTAAATAATTTAGGAAAATTAAAGAAAGCAGAAGTTTATACACGAAAAGCGATTAAAATTAAGCCGGATTTTCCAGAGGCTTATTACAATTTAGGTTGTATTTTAAAAGACTTAAATAAATTAGAACAGGCTGAAATAGAAACTAGAAAAGCTATTCAACTTAAAAATAATTTTCCTGAAGCTTATTATAATCTAGGTTGTATTTTAAAAGACTTAAATAAATTAGAACAGGCCCAAATAGAAACTAGAAAAGCTATTCAACTGAAAAATGATTTTCCTGAGGCTTATTATAATCTAGGTTGTATTTTAAGAGACTTAAATAAATTAGAACAGGCAGAAACAGAAACTAGAAGAGCTATCAAGCTTAAACCAAATTTCATAATGGCACTAAATAATCTAGGTAGTATATTGAGTGATCTAGGCAAATATAAAGAGGCTGAAGATTTTCTTCGTAAATCAATAAACATAGATCCAAATTATGCAATTGCTTACTCAAACCTTGGTAATATCTTAAATAAGATAGGTAAGCCTAATGAGGCAGAAAGATCCATTAGAGAAGCAATTAAGATAGATAAAAATTTAGCAGAAGCTCATTTGAATCTAGGAAATATATTAAAAGACCTTGGCAAATATAAAGAAGCAGAGTTTCATTCCCGACAGGCTATTAAAATTAATCCTAATTTAGTAATTGCTTACAACAATCTGGGAAGTCTCCTACATGAGACTGGGAACCTTAAGGAAGCTGAATATTTTTTTCATAAAGCTACTCAACTTAAGCCTGACTTTGCAGATGCATATTCGAATCTTGGCAACATTTTATACTCTCTAAATAAGTTTAATGAAGCGATTGCTAGTTATAATAAAGCAATTAATTTAAAGAAAGAATATAATCAATGCTTAGTAGGAATAGGAAAAGTGCTTTTAAAACAAGGCAAACATCAAGAAGGATTAGAAAAACTTAAAGAAGGTGATGGTTATATTTCTTTCAATCTGGAAGAAGGGTTATCAATTAATTAATTATGTTACATAGACAAGAAATAAACCCTACGATTCTATCTCCAAATTTTATTGGCTCTTGGATGATCGAAAAAAGTATATGTGATGAGCTAGTAACTTATTTTGAAAAAAATAAAAAAGAGCACATACAAGGAATAACATCAGGAGGGGTAGTAAATTTAAAAGTAAAAGATAGAAAAGATATATCGGTATCACCAAAAGATATAAAAATCCCCAAAAACAAAGTCTTTGCGAAATACTTTGAAAAATTATTTGAATGCTATAAAGATTACTCCCTACAATGGCCTGTTATTAAAACAATAGCTAATAATATGGAGATAGGCAGATTTAATTTAGGCAGATATATTCCAGGACAACATTTTCAAGAAATTCATACTGAGAGGACAGGATTGTCTACTCTGCACAGATTATTTGCATTTATGACCTATTTAAATGACGTAGAAAGTGGAGGATCAACATATTTTGAGCACTATGATTTGAAAATATATCCAAAAAAAGGGTTAACGATACTCTGGCCGGCTGAGTGGACACATGCACATAAAGGTAACCCTATTAAAGTTGGAGAAAAATATATTATTACAGGCTGGCTAGATTTCCCAACCGAAAAGTCAAATAAAATTATTTAAAATATTAGGTCAAAAAATTGAGTGTACATATATAGACCAAATAAAAAATTGTTAAATGAATGACAAAATAAAAAAAGAGCTGAGATAATCAGCTAAGAATGTTATACAAGCATTGAAATTGGAAAAATGAATGGTTTCGGAAAAAATAAAAAATTAGAATCTGATAAAGATGAAAAATCGTTTAGTAATATTTCTAATGAGAATATTCTTAAGAAAGCATTTGATGACCATTCAAAAGGGAATATTTTACAAGCTGAGGAATATTATAAGTATTTAATTGAAAAAGGTTTTAACAACCCAGGGATATTTTCAAATTATGGAGTAATTCTCAAACAACGAGGGGATACTAGTAAGGCAATAGATTTATACAAAAAATGTATTCAATTACTTCCTAACAGTTCAGAAGCCTATAACAATTTAGGAAACATTTACAAAGATATAGGGAAATTAGACGAAGCAGAAGAAAATCATAGAAAAGCTATAGAAATTAAACCTGACTTTGCTGAAGCTCATAATAATCTAGCTAACACACTTACAAAACTTAAAAGAATCGATGAAGCTAAATTATATTTACTAAAAGCAATTGAATTAAAACCTAATTTCTATGAAGCACAAAATAATCTAGGTTCTATATTCATAGATAATGGAAAATTAGAGGAAGCTGAAATTTCACTAAAGAAAGCTATATTAATTAATCCTATGTTTTCTCAAGCCTATCATAACCTAGGATATATATATAAAGAAAAAGAAATGTTATTAGATGCAGAGGATTGTGAAAGAAAAGCGATTAAATTAAATCCTAATTATGCTGAAGCTTATAACGCTCTAGGTCTAATAATGATGGATCAAAATAAATTTTTAGAAGCAGAAATATTAATAAGAAAGGCTATCAAGATAAGTCCTTATTATTTTGAAGCTTATAATAATATTGGTGTGTTATTAATGAATATTGGTAGATTAGAAGAAGCTGAGATAAGCATAATAAAAGGAATTAAAATAAATCCTAATTTTGTTAAATCATACTATGTACTATCAACAATGAAATCATCAGTCAATACAAATAAATGGGAAAAACAACTATTTTCTTCAAAAATATTAGAAAATAAGAATGATAAAGATATAATTGATATTTACTTTGCTAGATCAAATATATTACACAGGGAAAAAAGATATAATTATAGTGCTGAATATCTAATTAAAGCAAATGAAATAAAGCTAAAAATTTTTCCGTCTCAAGCAAATAGACTAATTAAAAAGACACAATCCCTCTTAACTGAATCTAATAAATTGGAATCCTGCTTCCATAAAATAAATAAATCGCCATTAACAATTTTCATTGTGGGAATGCCTAGAAGTGGAAGTACACTTATAGAATCAATTTTAAGTATGAATAAAGATCTAAAAAGTTTAGGAGAAACAAATATTCTTGAGAAATCCTTCATTGAATGGAAAGAATTTAGTAAAATTAATACTAAATTAAAACTAGCAGAACTATATAGAATGAAAACACAAAATAAGAATAATGTATCTAAAATAACTTCAGATAAATGGCTATACAATTATCAATATACAGGTATAATAGCAAATCAAATTCCTAATTCTAGAATCATACATTGCTTCCGGAATCCATTAGATAATATACTTTCGCTATTTAGAGCACATTTTAAGAAAGGGAATAGATATAGTTCCAACTTAATAGATTGTGCAAAGGTTTATCTAAACCAAGAAGAAGTAATGCAGTATTACAAAAACAAATACAGATCAATCATATACGATTTAAACTATAATTTGTTAGTAACTAATCCTGAAAAAGAAATATCTAAATTAATTAAATGGCTAGAATGGGATTTTAATGAAACATATTTATCTCCACATTTAAGCAATCGAGCGGTATTAACAGCAAGTAATATACAAGTTCGTTCACCAATAAACTCTAATTCCTTAGAAGGCTGGCGGAATTATAAAGCGACCCTTAAACCTGCATTAAATATATTAAGACAAAGTAAAGCATATCAGAATTTACGAATTGAGTAGTTGCAAACAATATATCATTGTGATATTAATTACATCATATAAAACAGTAGATAAATTAGCTGACTAATCACATAGGTATTATGAAACACTTTAGAAAAAAAAAGGAACAAAAAAGAAAACCAACTAAAACATATCCAATTCAATTCAGTTTTGAAGAAACACAAGAAAATATTAGATTAAATTTAAATACCTTTCAAAAACTATCAAAAAATGAAATTCTTAGTAAGGCATTTGATAGTCATTCAAAGGGACATATTTTGGAAGCTGAAAAATACTATAGGTATTTAATTAAAAAAGGTATTAATAATCCAGGAATATATTCAAATTATGGAGTGATTCTAAAACGCAGAGGAAATACTGATAAAGCAATAAAGTTATATCAAAAATGTATAGAAATTTTTCCAAATAGTTCAGAAGCATATAATAATTTAGGAAATATTTATAAAGATTTAGGTAAAATAAAAGAATCAGAAAAATATCATAGAAAAGCTATAGATATTGATTCTGAGTTTGCTGAAGCTAATAATAATCTAGGCAACACATTGAAAACGCTTGGTAAACCAGAAGAGGCTGAAAAATATTTCCTACAAGCAATAAAAATAAATCCAAACTACATAGCAGCTTATAACAATCTTGGAAGTACATTAATAGCTCTCGGAAAATTAAGTGAAGCTGAATTATTTACCAGAAAAGCAATTAAATTAAATACAAATTTAGCACAGGCTCATATAAATCTTGGAAACATAATGATTGCACTTAATAGATTACATGAGGCAGAATTATCAATTTGCAGAGCCATTGATATTGATCCTAAAAACAAGAAGTTCAAAAGTAATCTGTTAGCATTACTAACCATATATGACCCTAAAGAAACAGAGAGAAACAAATTATATAAGATTAATATTGATTTTAAGGAAATAAATCTAAATATTGATCAGAAAAGATATATATGTAATAACCAAGTCAGAAAATTATATTTAAAGGGTTTATCTCTATATAATGAAAACCAATTAGATCTTGAAACACATCTAACCCAAATATATAAAAGCAAAGAACTAGAACTAAATTGCAAAAGACATATGTATATCTTTAATAAGCATAAAGTCATACCGAAATTTTGTTTTAGTTGCTTTAAAGTACAAGTTGAACTAGATTCTGTAATTGACTTAATTAAACTTTATTTAGTATTTAACAGTTTAAAGCTTAAAAACAATAATACTAGAAAATGTTTTATAGAAATGAGACCAAATATTTCTGGTTTTTATAAAGGTCTAATTTATTGTGAAGATTTAGAGGAAGCAAATCAAATATCTAATCAATTAGATTTAGAAATTCAAAAGAATATAAGTATAGATCTGAAATCAAAAGTGAAACATGGATGTTCAGAGTATTCTCTAGAGTATCCTGCATTTAAAGAAATCAACAAAGATGAAAATAAAGTAATGAGCTATAACAAGAATTGGAGGATATTGGAAGAAGAATTTGATAGAGAGAATAGATTTTGGAGTAAAGAAAAAACCTCGATTAAAGGATTTAATCTAAATAACTTTCTTATAATACGAAACTGGATTGGATATGCACAAATAATTGAAGATAAAACTGTAGAAAGAATAACTAATGAGAAAATAAGATTGCCAAAAAATTTTTTTTCTATAAAAAGAAAAATAACATATAAAGATAAATAAAATTAGATACACTACTAACACTAGAAGAAGGTTTAATCCTATAATAAATTAGGTTAAGATACTTAGAGGAAATGGAAGAATCTGTAAATGAAGAAAAGAGAAAGAAAAACCAAGTAACAAAATTCCCAGTACCATTTTCTGTGGACGAAACTAATCAATATATAAATATAAATACTAATAATTTTCACCCTAAGTTATCAAATAAACAACTAGTTAAAAAAGCAGTAAACCTGCATCTCAAAGGCAATCTTCAAGCAGCTGCAAGATATTATCAAGACTGCATTGATAGAGGAATTGATGATGCAAGAGTTTACTCTAATTATGGAACAATACTTAAAGATCTTTTTAAATTAAAAGCTGCTGAAATATTGACCCGTAAAGCTATTAGATTAGATCCTAATTTAGCAATGGCTCATAATAACCTTGGTAATATTTTGAAGGAACAAGGTAATATAGAGGAAGCTGAACTATCTATAAGAGAAGCAATCAAAATAGATCCTAAGATACCATTAGCACATAGCAATCTTGCACTAATATTAAAATCCACTGGAAAGTCAAAAGAAGCTGAAATATACCAAAAGAAAGCCTTGGAAATAGATCCAAATTCTAATACATTTTTTTACTATTCTGGATGCTTATTTGAAAATAATAAATATGAAAATATTTTAAAAAATCTTGAAAATGCAATAGATTTGGCAGAGAATGAACATGAGAAAGCTTATATATATTCTGCAATGGAATCAACAATTATAGAAAAAAGTAGCTCAATAAATGATTCTAATATTGTTGAATCAGAAGAAACGAATGTTCTAAAAGATAAGAAAAATAAAAGATTAATTATAAATAGACCAGTTGAAGATAAATTATTATCTCATTTATATAGTATAAAGAAAAAAGCCCTAGATGATACCGGTGATATTAGATATGGAGATGGTTTCTGTTATGAAAACTTTAACTTTTTTGAGGAGGATACTTCATCAATTATATCAAATTTTAAAAATGATATAATAAAGATTTGCAAGAAAGAATTAGGTGTACAAAAAATATTTATAAGTGAATCATTTTTTAATATTTTCAAGTCTGGTTCTGGCGCAAATCCACACACTCATATTGGCGAAAGAGATGAATATTTTAAATTAAGTAAATACAAGTTTTCATTAATTTATTATCTAGATATTGGTGATCAAGCAAGTAGTGATCCTGGAATACTTAAATTAACAAATCCCGAGGAAAATATTTTACCCGTTAAAGGTATGCTGCTCATCATAGGTGCAGGAAGAAAGCATTCAGTTTCATATAAAGGCAATAAAGATAGAGTTATAATTGGTACTAACTTCTATGGCTTCTAGGATAAATATACTGAAACCAAATGAAGTATTATCCTTAATTAATTGTATCCAGTCTTAGAGAAGTAATAAATTTTAAAAAGAAGATATTATAATTTAAAGATCAAAAAAAGAAACACTTTTTATTATAAAAATAAATTAATAGCCACAAAGAATTAAAAATATACTAAATAGAAGATAGTTTAAATCAACAAGGTATTTAAAAATAATGGTATTTAGCTTATAATGATTAGTAGATCAAGTAAGATAAAGTGTCGTTTTCTCAAGAAAAAGAAAATCAAAGTCCCAAAAAAACTGAAGTATTTACGATACCTGTCTCTTTGAATTCAGCAGAAAAAAATAAGGTTATAAATACGAATAGTCAAGATTTAAATTCAAAAGATCAGATTATTAAGCTAGGTTTAGATGCACATGCCAAAGGCAAGCTTATAGAGGCATCAAAGTATTATAAAGCTTTCATAAATAAGGGTTTAAAAGATAGAAGAGTTTTCTCTAATTATGGAATTATATTAAAAGAATTTGGCAGGCTGGAAGAGTCAGAAATACTACTTCTCAAGGCAATTGAAATTGATTCAAATTTTGCATTAGGTTATTACAATCTAGGAATCATATATCTAGATCTTAACAAGATTTCAGATGCAGAAAAAGTAACTCGTAGAGCAATTGAAATTGACCCTAACCTTGCTATAGCTCATTTTAGTCTGGGTAACATTTTTCGTGAAAAAGGAGATCTCAAAGATGCCGAAACATCAACACGTCAGGCAATCAAACTAAAACCTGATTTCGCAGAAGCTTTTATTAATCTTGGAACGATTTTGAAAGATCTTGGGGAAACAGATGAAGCAGAGTTAATGACTCTAGAATCAATTAAACTTAATCCCAAAATCGGCAGAGCTTATAATCTCTTAGGCTTAATTCTTTTAAGGAAGGGACAATACAACTTAAGTCTAAATAATTTTTATAAGAGCGCAGAAGTACTAAGAGGAAAACATACTGAATTTACTAATGAATTAAAATTCAAGACAATTAGCAGAGCGAAAATACAACATGATATTGAACAATTTGAATATCTAGTATCTAAAGGTTATGAAACTGAAAAATTTAGTTCTCTCACCCATCTATATAAAAAGGTAGAAAATGAAATTGATTGGCCCTCAGAAACTAAATTAATCACACTTAGCCCTAAGCATCAAAATCTTCTCAGAGAAAGTTATAACCGTATAATTCATAGAATTGAGACGCCAAGATTAAATGACTCAGCAGTGAATAAATCCTTAAATATTGAGAAAATCACAAATGATTATTTTAAACATAGTTTTGGTTTAACTCATATTGATAATTTCTTAAATAATTCAGCACTAGAAGCTCTTAGAAAGTTTTTCTTGGGAAGCACAATTTGGTTTGATATCAAAGGAGGTGGCTACATAGGGGCATATTTAAGGGAGGGTTTAGCTAATCCATTGCTTATACAAATAGCTGAAGAACTAAGAAATGATTTTCCAAAAATATTTAAAGATTATTATATTAATGAAATATGGGCTTACAAATACGACAGCCGAGCAAAAAATCCAAATTCTTCACTTAGTGGAATAAACGTTCACGCAGACTTCGCAGCAATAAATGTAAATTTTTGGATCACTCCAAGTGAGGCAAACTTAAATCCAAAATCTGGTGGCCTAATTGTTTATGATGTAGAGGCGCCAAAGGAATGGAATTTTAATTCTTATAATAATGATATTGAAAAAATAAAGAAAGAGTTAAAAAGAAGCAAGGGTGAAACAAAAGCTATTTCATATAAAGGAAATAGAGCAGTTGTTTTCAATTCTAATTTATTTCATGAAACTGATACCTATACATTTAAGGAAGGATACGAAAATCGGCGAATTAATGTCACAATGTTATTTGGGAATAGAAAAGATCAATAATCATTTTTAATAATAATTAAAAATATCACTTATAAAAGAGAAAATAAATAGACCTATAAAACAATTTCTAAAGATAAAAACAATAATTTCTCAATAACTGTACTACTAAACTTTTACGACTACAAATAATCCTGAAAAATACTTAGCTTAATAAAATAAAGTTATAGTCAAATATTTTAATATAATGAAAGAAATTCCAAATTTCAGTGGAACTCTCAAAGGGAAATAAAAGAGATCAGCATAGAATCAATACATATCCTGTACCATTTTCGATAGGTAACTATCAAAATGATTCTATAAGTTCAAAAGAGGATCTTCTTGCTTTAGCCTTCAAAGCTCATCACGAGGGAGAAATAGAACAAGCAATAAATTATTATGAATACATAATAGATAAAGGATTAGAAGATTATCGAATTTTATCTAATTATGGATCAATTCTTAAGGATCTAGGTAAAGTAAAAGAAGCAGAGATATATCTTCAAAAATCAATTAAAAGTAATCCTAATTTTGATTACTCTCATCATAATTTAGGAACTTTATTAATTGATATAGGAAGACTTAAGGAAGCAGAAATATATCTTAGAAAAGCTATTAATATTAATCCAAGTTCGACAGAGACATATAATAATCTAGGTACTCTATTAATAGATTTAGGAAAACCAGAAGAAGCTGAATTATGTTTACGAAAAGCTATTAATATTAATCCAAATTTTGAAAATGCTCATATCAATCTTAGTAATATTTTGAAAGATAATAATAAATTAGAAGAAGCAGAATTTTCACTAAGAAAAGCCATTGAAATTAATCCTAACTCTGCTGAGGCTCATTCTAATCTTGGTAATATTTTAAAAGAGCTTGGAAAGTCAAAAGAAGCAGAACTATCACTCATTAAAGCAATTAAAATTAAACCTGACTATGCCAGTGCATATTCTAATCTAGGAATATTATTAAAGGATCTTGGTAAATTAGATAAAGCTGAAGACTTATTTCTTAGTTCAATTAGAATAGATCGTAACTTTGCAAAAGGATACTATTCTTTATCAACACTTGAATGTTCAAAAAATAATAAAATTTGGCATCATCAACTCTTTTCAGAAAGTATTTTACATAATAAATCAGTCAAAGATAAAGTTGATATTTATTTCGCTAGAGCAAATATTCAACATAAGAAAAAGAATTTCAAATCAAGTTCTGAATACCTAAATTTGGCTAATGATTTAAAAATTCTTATTAAACCTTCTAAATCGGGACCACTAATTAATAAATCCAGACTATTACTTGAAGAAACTTACAAAAACGAAACTATTGAAAAAGAAAATAATAACTATAATGAAAGCATTTTTATTGTAGGGATGCCAAGAAGTGGATCAACATTGATAGAATCTATTATTAGCATGAATAAAATGATTGTTGATTTAGGTGAGATAAATACCCTCGAAGAATCTTATATAGCATATAATAATGATAATAAACTATCTCTTTCTGAATTATATTTTGAAAATATAAAGTATTTAAATCATGAGCAAATAATCACAACTAATAAATGTCTCTACAACTATCAATATGCAGGTATGATTGCCATGAAAATGCCAAAAGCAAAAATCATTCATTGCTTTCGTAATCCATTAGACAATATTCTTTCAATTTATCGAGCACATTTTGCCGTGGGGAATGAGTACTCGTCTTCCTTAATTGATTGTGCAAAGGTTTATACAGATCAGGATATGATAATGACAGAATATAAGAATAGATTTAGATCAAAAATATATGATCTTAATTATGATTTATTAGTAGCAAATCCTAGCCAGGAGATCAAATCTTTGATCTCTTGGCTAGGTTGGGAATGGGACAATTCTTATCTAATGCCCCATTTAAATAAAAGATCAGTCTCAACAGCAAGTAGTGTTCAAGTCCGTTCACCAATTAATTCAAAATCAGTTGGAGGATGGAGAAATTACAAAGAGATGCTTCAACCAGCAATTCAAATAGTTAATAAAGTTGAAAAATATCATGACATAACATATTAATATCAAATAAATATTTTTAAATATAATAGTATGAATAGAGGATTACAAAATAATTACAGAGTTAGTAAATTTTTTTATTTTAAATTATTAATTACTCCATGAAGGATTGAATATTTATAAATTCTATTACATTAGAATAAAAAATGATAAATTTATTTCTATATAGAGAAATTAAAAGGTATAGTTGAATAAAAAAATAATTTAGATAGAATAATTATCTAAATTATCATATTTAGATCGAAATTAATGATAGCATCAGCAAAAATACTTTTTGATCAAAAAAGGTATCTTGAAACAATTGATACTTGCAATAAAATTCTATCTTTGGATCAAAGTTCAATAGATGCTTTAAAGCTAATAGCAAAATCTTTTTTAGAATTAAGAAGATACGAAGAATCCCGTACATATTTTAAGAAAGTACTTACACTTAAGGCTCTTGATTATGAAGCAATTAAAGATATCGGAAATACATATCAAGCTATTGGTGATTCTAATAATGCAAAAAAATATTATAAAAAATCTATAGCTATTAATAATTCTTATGCTCCAGCACTAACTAATCTTGGAAGTATTGAACTGACCAAAGGAAATAAATACGAAGCATTATCTTTATTCATCAAAGCAACAGAATCTGATCCTAAACTTGCTTCTGCTTGGGGGAATTTAGCCAATTGTTATATTAAATTTGGAAAAATACAAAAAGCTGAAATCTCCATTCTTAAAGCAATAGATCTAAATCCCAATCTTTTTAATTCGCATTTCCTTCTTGCAAATATCCTCATTGCGCAAAAGAAACTACAAGAAGCAGTTAAACCTCTACGCAAAACAATTGAACTAAAAAACGATTTCTTTCAAGCTCATTTAAACCTTGGGGCAATTTTAAAAGACTTAGGAAAACTCAAAGAAGCTGAGTATTATTGCCGTAAAGCAATAGAGTTAAATCCCAATCTTTTTAACTCACATTTCCTTCTTGCAAATATCCTCATTGCTCAAAAGAAACAACAAGAAGCAGTTGAACCTCTACGCAAAACAATTGAGCTAAAAAATGATTTCTTTCAAGCTCACTTAAACCTAGGAGCAATTTTAAAAGACTTAGGGAAACTAAAAGAAGCTAAGTTTTCTTGCCTTAAAGCAATAAATATTAATCCTAATTTAACAAAGGCTCATTATAATTTGGGAAATATATTGAGAGATCTTGGTAATTTAAAAGAAGCAGAATTTTCAATTCGCAAAGCTATTGAATTAAATCCTAATTTCACTGATGCTTATCTCAGTCTAGGAAATATATTAAGAGATCTTGGTAAATTACAAGAAGCAGAATTATCACAAAAAAAAGCAATAGAATTGAATCCTCATTTTGCAGAAGCTTATTCCAATCTTGGCATCATTTCGAAAGATCTTGGTAAAGTAGAAGAAGCTGAGTCATTACAAAGAAAAGCGATTGAATTGAATCCTGATTTAACAGAAGCTCATTTTAATCTAGGTAATGTTTTGAGAGATCTTGGTAATTTAAAAGAAGCAGAATTATCAACTCGCAAAGCTATTGAATTAAATCCTAATTTTGCTGATGCTCATCTCAGTCTAGGAAATATATTAAGAGATCTTGGTAAATTACAAGAAGCAGAATTATTACAAAAAAAAGCAATAGAATTGAATCCTCATTTTGCAGAAGCTTATTCCAATCTTGGAATCATTTTGAAAGATCTTGGTAAAGTAGAAGAAGCTGAGTTATTACAACGAAAAGCAATTGAATTAAAATCTGATTTGACTGAGGCTCATTATATTCTTGGGAAAATGTTATTAAGACAAGGCAAATATTTTGAAGGTATTAAAGAACTGAAGGAAGGAGAAGGATTTATTGAATTTGACCTGATAAATGGGGTGACTATAAAATAATCATAGAAAAAACCTATACAATGAGACGAGCCCCACTAGGCAAATCTAATCTTAGTCCTAACTTTATTGGCTCATGGATAATCGAACCTTTGTTATGCGATCAAATAATCGAATACTATGAAAAAAATAAACAAAGACAAAGCCAAGGCAAGACCTCTGGAGGCTTAAAACTAGATACTAAAGATAGAAAAGATATAGCTCTTTCACCAAAAGAATTAACTCTCCCAGAAAACGAAGTATTTAAAATATATTTCGAAAATTTATTTGAATGCTATAAAGACTACTCTAAACAATGGCCATTTTTATCAGGTATAGTTAATAAATTAGATATTGGAACTTTTAATATTGGAAAATATATGCCTGGACAACACTTTCAAAAAGTACATTGTGAAAGGACTGGTTTAAGCAATCTTCATAGACTACTAGCTTTTATGACTTACTTAAATGATGTTGATGATGGCGGTTCAACATATTTCAATCATTATGATCTGGATATAAAGCCCAAGAAAGGTTTAAGTTTACTATGGCCAGCTGAATGGACGCACTCTCATAAAGGAAATATACTAAAATCAGGAGTAAAGTATATAATTACTGGTTGGCTAACATTCCCTAAATAAAAAATTAAAGATAAAATAATAATTAATTAAATAATTTATTTACCACATAAAAATCATGAAAATTATAGTGATTCGATATAGCCAATATCAAAGTTTTTTCAAGCTATTTAAATATATCAAGACATTGAAAGATTACTAGATACTTATATATATTTGAGAAAAGGGAGAAGGGAAGAAGATCGTCATAAAAGATTTCACTACGAGATGACGGACCGAAGAGTTAGATCTAAAGATTAAAAATTGAGCTAAATTTGTCTAAATATTAATTAAGAGCAATTAAACTTATTAATGGCTAAAGAGAATAAAAGCCTGATATATTGGAAAAAATGATATCCTTTTGTTTCTTGGACGCCAACATAGATTTAGCTCAATCGCTCTTTGAAAAAGATAAATATCAAGAAGCAATTGATACTTGTAAGAAAATATTGGCTAAGAATAACACCTCCATAAAAGCTATAAAATTAATGGCAAAATCTTTCTTAGCTTTAAGAAAGATAGATATTGGTCGTTCATATTTAAATAAAGCTCTAAAAATGAAACCAGATGATTATGAAGTAATTAAAGACCTGGGTAATACCTACCAAGCCATTGGGGATCTTAATAGTGCTAAAACCTATTATCAAAGAGCAATAGAGATTAATAGGGATTATGCTCCGGCGCTAACAAATCTTGGTAGCATTGAACTATCCTTGGGTAAAAAACAACAGGCAATATCTTTATTAATCCAAGCCACTAAATGTGATTCTCAATTAGCTCCGGCTTGGGTAAATCTAGCCAATGCTTATCTACAATTAGGAAAAAACAAAGAAGCGGAATTATCCATACGCAAAGCAATAGATCTCCATCCAAATCTCTATAATTCATATTTACTTCTTTCCTCAATACTTATTAGGCAAAAAAAACTAGAAGAAGCTGAATTGTCACTTCGCAAAACTATTAGTCTTAAACCTGATCTCTTTCAGGCTCATATAAACCTTGGAACAGTTTTAAAAAACTTAGGGAACCTTCAAGAAGCTGAAAATTCTACTCGGAAGGCAATGGAACTGAATCCCAATGTATTTAATTCTCATTTTCTGCTTGCCACAATACTCACTGGGAGAAAGAAATTAAAGGAAGCTGAATTATCGCTTCGCAAAACCATTAAACTTAAACCTGATTTCTATCAAGCACATCTAAACCTTGGAACAGTTTTAAGGAACTTAGGAAAGCTTAAAGAAGCTGAATTTTTCACTCGAAAAGGGATTGAAATCAAACCTGATCTAGCCGAAGCGCATTCTAATCTTGGAGATTTACTGAGAGAGCTTGGAAACTTAAAAGAATCAGAAGTATCAATGCGCAAAGCAATTGATATTAATCCTAATAATGCCAATGCTCATTACATTCTTGGAAATACCTTGTACCAGTTAGGAAAATTAAAAGAAGTTGAGTTACATCAACGAAAGGCAACTGAGCTTAAACCTGATTTCGCAGCTGCACATCACAATCTTGGAAAAGTACTAAGAAAGCTTGGCAAATATAAAGAAGCAGAGTTTCATACCAGACAATTAACTGAGCTTAAACCTGACTTAGCAGAAGGTCATTTGAATCTTGGCGATATATTAAAAGATCTTGGCAAATATAAAGAAGCAGAGTTTCATACCAGACAAGCTATTGAAATTAATAAAAATTTTGCCATGGCTTATACAAATCTAGGCAGCATATTAAATATACTTGGTAAAAAAGAAGAAGCTGAAAAAATATTACTTAAATCAATAGAATTAGATCCTAATTGTCCAACAGCTCATTCTAATCTAGGAGCTATAAG
>MDTG01355653.1_pt1 | contig 18979 bp, 23 predicted proteins | sample 811421 | NCBI WGS metagenome assembly MDTG01 (sample SAMN05326645, study PRJNA326480) | marine metagenome | isolation source: seawater | place: Pacific Ocean: South East | collected 2011
AATAATAATTTAGATAGTGATAAAGATGGCAATAAAGATATTACACAAGAAGGTGAATATACTATTGGAGGTAAAAGTGTTAATGTAGTCTTTATTGAACCTAACACGGAGCCAGCACCTGAACCACAACCAAGTCCAGAGCCAGCTCCTGAACCACAATCATCTCCAGAGCCAGCTCCTGAACCACAACCCAGTCCAAAACCAACTCCTGATCCACAACCCAGTCCAGAGCCAACTCCTGAACCGGAACCTCAACCATCTCCTGAACCTGAAGATGGAGAAGAAGAAGTAATAAAGATAGAAATATCTCCAAATATAACTGATTCTAATATTTTAAATAAAACAATAAATACTACTTTAAAATTCTTAACTAAAAGAACTGATGATGTAATTAGCTTTAATGAATGGTATAATAATAAATATACTACTAATGCTGCACCTGAACCTACACCTACAACAAAACCTACACCCAAGCCTAAACCTAAACCTGAACCTAAGCCTGAACCAGAACCAAAACCTGAACCAGAACCTGAACCAGAACCTGAACCTGAACCAGAAATAGCACTAGAATTTGGTAAAATATCATTAAAATTATCAGATACTGCAACATTTGAAAGAGACGCTAGTGTCAATGAAAATCATTATTACTATTTCAAAGGTCCTTCATATCCAAATTATCATACAATATTTACGATTACAAATACTGATAGTAAAAATGTCGATTTTGTTTTGAAAGGACTGGATATAACTACATATAATCAAGATAAATATAGACCATTACAAGTTATTCAAGGTAATACTTTATATACAAATATCACGATTACTGAAAATGACAATAGAAACACCGAATATACTATAAATGCTCCTCCTGGAGAAAGTATACTAAGAATAACAAGTGACAAAGCTTACTTATTTGTAAGTAAATGGGTAATTAAAGAACCAGTAAGACTAGATGATTTTGCTGTTCAAAGTGATTCAAATATAGATATTGAAACTGGAATAATTACATTAAAAATTAAAAATGAAGGTACAAAAGTATATAATGAAAGTAGTGGTTCCAATAAAATAAGAATATTTGAAGTTACTGAAAATATTAATGAGGCTGAAAAACTAGATGAATTATCAAAAGAAACTCCATTTTACGTAAACTATCAGGGAAGTATAAAAACGTACTATCAAAAATCTGAATCAACATATAATATTAAATTAACTAATACTAGTGAAACAATTAATAATACTACATATAAATATGGAATTGATACTGTATATATAACTAATACTCCATCATTAAAAACAAATGATTGCATTACATTGACATTCTCCGGTAGTTTTAATCCTGAAAGTACATATTTAATTAGTGTTGATGACAGATTAAAGAATGGTAATAATGGAAAAACAGAAGAATTGAATGAAGACAGTAATAATCCTTCTAATAACTATTTTGTTTTTAAATATAGAAATAAAAAACTAGAAACATCAATTACTTATATGGATGATTCTAAAAATGAAACATTAATTTCTAAGTACATTGCAACAACCAATACAATAAATAAGAGTGGACCTGATTCTATTAGTGAAATATTTAATATTGATAAAAATAAGATTATAAGCATCATATTAGGAGAGAATATTACAAATATAAATAAAAATGCATTCGAAAGTTATAGAATTTTAAATGCAATTAGTATACATAAAGATGTAGAAAATATTGGAATAGCAGCATTTAAATTATGTAATGAGCTAGAAAATATATTTATAAATAATAATAGTACATATACATATTCAAATGGTGTATTATATTCCAAAAATACTGATGGAAAAGATGTGTTACATACTTTTTTAAATTATAATATAGAAAATACAGATGAAAAATCTTTTACTTTACCAAAAGATATATATGAAATCTATGATTACGCATTTGATTCAACAGAAATAAAAGAAATCGTATTAAATAGTGATATAAATAGTATAGGTGAAAATGCCTTTGCTAATACACAATTGTCAAAAGTTATAACACCATCTAATGGTTTAAATTTAAAAGGTGAAGTCGTATATAATTTTTACGGTAGAATAGGTGAAATTACTATTGAATTAGATGATACTGATCCAAGTAAAACTAAAATTGTTTATATAGACCCTAATAATAACGATAGAACAATCACCTTTATAAAAGAATTAGGAAAAGTCATATTTAATAGTGCAGACCTAAAAAAAATCTTTGGTGTTTCAAATTTAAATTCTGTTAAAAAAGTAAGAATTGGAACAGAAATAACCCAAATTGGGGATGGTTGCTTTAAAGACTGTATAAATATCCAAGAAATTTTATTGCCAAATACTATTACTGAAATTGATATAGGGGCATTTGAAAATTGTAAATTTTTTACTTCTATAATTATTCCATCGTCAGTTACTAGTATAAAGGAGAAAGTCTTTAAAAATTGTAACAGTTTAATAACAATAAATGTTAATAATAATAATAACTATACTTATTCACAAGGAATACTATATTCTACAAATACTAACGGGCAAATAGTGTTACATACTTTCTTAAATCAATATTTAAGAAATAAAGATTCAACTTCTTTTACTTTACCAAATGATGTATATGAAATATATAATAATGCATTTGATTCAACAAATATAAAAGAAATAACACTCAATAATGTAATTGTTAAAATAGGAAAAGAAGCATTTAACAATACACAAATTGAAAATATTTTTATACCAGACTCATTAATGCAAATTAATAGTAATGCTTTTATAAATACTAGATTAAAAACGGTAAAAGCAACTTCAAATAATAACATAAGTTTACAAGCAAGCACATCTACAACTTTTTATGGAGCAACTAATGTAAAAATACTTATTGATAAAATAACAAGTATAAATACAAATAATTATAATAGAATTACAACTGCAATAAATAAGAAAATAGATTTAATAATAGGTGATATTAATAGTGTTATAGAAGAAATTAATAAAATAATAAATGAAGAAAGAAATATAGAAAGATTTTTTGATGGTTTCAATGCCCTTTTTGGGTCTTCTACTGAAACAACACCAGAACCACAAACCGAGGAAGAACGAATAGAAGAATTTAAAGAAAATTACTGTAAATATGAAGAACTTCATATACAAGATTCTATAAAAATTAAATTAAGAACCACAATAACAAACCTTACAAATGTAAAACAAAATTTACAAAGCTTAAAAATAAACACAAGAAATTTGTATATTTCTGAAAATAAAAATTCAAAATATTATAAAAATACATTTAGAATTCCATTGACTTTTCAATCAAAAAATAAAACAAATGCAAGAAATCTTCAGAGTTCATTCTTTTTAGAAGATTTTAATACAAAAGTAGATAATATTAAAACACTTATAAATAATATTAATACAACTATTAGTAATATTAATACTTTTGGAATTGAAACAGTTTTTACTAATGATGACTATACAAATAAATTTACAGAAATATCATTTTCTAACGATTTAACAAAATTTTCACAATTTGTTAAAGACGCAGAACAATGTCCCGAAGGACACGTTGACCCAAATTCAATAAATACCTTACAAACTGATATTAGTAATATAAATACTTTATTAGAAAATTTAAAATTACCTGTTCCTGTAACAAATACTACAAAAATAAGAAATACTAAAAAAAATATTATAATTTCGCAACAAGAACAACAACAACAATCAAATAAATATTACACAAATAAATTTAATATATCTATGGTATTAAGTAATAAACCAAAAAAATAATCAAACTATAGAATATATGGAGCTTCAAATAATATTTGTATTTTTGCTATTTAGCACAACATTTTGCTCCAATTTTCCATATAATAAATCTGTGAAAACCCCATTTACTAGTTGCGAACAATTAACTAATTTTTTAGAAAGCCCATGTTTCTTTGATACATATTTATCAATAATTAATGCTGAAAATATTACTTATGACCCAAAAATTAATACTACTTTTCATTATCCACAAAGATTATCATATAAATTTCTACCTAAAATACCAAATATTCCTTCATTTTTATTATCAAAAATGAATGTAAATCATACATGGAATAAAGAAAATTTAACTATGAATGGACTAATTGAAACAAATTACGCCAATTTCAATTTATCAATTGTTCCGAATAAAACAAATAAAGAAATTTTTATGAATATTAATGGTACCATTGAAAAGAAAAAATTATATATACCTAATGGTGTTGTAAATATAATAATGGACCAATTTTGCGACATATTTTTATACATCGTAAACAAATAATATATATAGTTTAATTTAATTTAAAACTATATATATAGCATATATAGAATGGATAACAATCAAAAATTATTATTAAAAAAAATGATAAAAGAGAATGATATAGAAGACCAAACAGAAACTATACGAACATTAAAACATAGTTCACTTATTAAAGCAGATATAATTAGATTTAATATGTTAAAACAAAAAAATCCAGAATTATATAACGACTCACCTGAATTATTTCATGAAATGCTACAAAGTGAATGTAGTTTTTTATATGAAAACTATACTGATATTTACCACAAAATAAGAAAAAATACAATTGATTTAAATATGTTTGGATATTTTTTACAAGTATTAGAACAAATAGAAAAAGGAGAATTAGGTCAACACGAAGCATCTTTCAAAATTGGAACATTATTAAAAGAAATATATGTTGATAGTGCAATTCGTGAAGGAGAAATTCTCGATAAACAAAATGCACAACCAGAAAAAAATAAAGGTAAAACGTTATCATGGAAACAATATAAATTCAACAATAACCTATAAATTATTTATATTATCATTCTTTTTTATTTTCAAATAGTGCAAAAGAGATTATTGCAATTGATTCAATTTCCAGTATGTATTCATAAACAATAATACATTTATAGTATACTATTTAAAATGAATATAATTATAATATATATAATGACTAGCTCTTATTTAACATTCTTGGGAAAAAAAATTAATGTAAATAACATGCGAATACCTACACTATTAAATAAAAAAACTATACCAACTACATCCATATCAAATAAAAGATATGAAAAATATGAAAAAGAATATTATGAACATAAAAAATTAAATAGATTATCTTATGAAAATTTTCAAAAGATTAATTGGCGTAAATAAATTAATGTAAACGGTATGCTATATACATACCAGCAGATGCACCTATAATTGATGGTATAGATACAAAATAATCAAGTAACCCTGGGTTTAAAGGTTTTATAAAACAACCATATTTATGATTTTTATAATAATCATCCCATTTATTTCTAGTTAATGATTCTATCATTAAACAATATCCAATACCAAGTGTATATCCAGTTAATCCATACCATACAATCTGTTTATTAAACATTATATAACAAATACAATATATATATTTAAGTATCTTTGTAAAAAATTATTGCATTTCATCTTTTGATGGATATAAATAGTTATATGTTTTTTCTTTTATAATTTTAAAACTGTCTACTCCATCAACTACAATATTTGTAACAAGATTACCTAAAAACATTCCATATTCTTTTACTTTTTTTTCATAAGGATTCATATCTTCTTTTGCATTTAAATCTTCGTATGTATATGGAACCTGCATTTTCATATTTACATTATCTACAACACTAGAATATGTAGTGGATATAGTATTGACAGATCCTTTGACTTTTTCTTCTAAATTAAATCTATTATTTAATTGCTCTCTATAATATTGAGCAAGTTGAGATACCAAAATTGGTGATGATTCTGTGGATGTTTTAGTAGCTTCCGTAGCTTGTGCTTCCATTATATATATTTATATGAAATTTTTAAATATATATAAAAATAATATTTTATAAAATAAATGGAAAAAGAAGATTTACTTCAACAAAAAAATGAGCTGGTAAGTAAAAAATATAAATATTTAAATAAAGTCACTTTAATTGAAAAAGAAATAGAACGGGTGCAAGAGATGATTTATGAAAACTGTATTACAATAAATAATGGACATAAATGGATACGAGAGAGAGATGAAGGACCATATGGAGAGACATTTTTTTATTGTAAATATTGTGATTGTGGCAGATAGTCTTTATTTAAAGGTCTTTTCTATGAAATATACACAATATGCAACATAAATACCTGCAACGTAATGACAATATGGATGATAAGATTCATAAAAATCTGTTTCATTATTATAATAAATTACATCAACCATCAACTTTAAAAATAGTAAAATAAAAAATCCCAAAAATATATAAAAATATTTAACACCTCTGTATACCATATAAATATTTAATAATAATGTGTTAAAAAGCATCGTTCTATATTCGAAATTACATAACACGCATTCATAATAATAGTGATAAATAGAAGAAATAATTATTGAGGACGCTAAAACAATTGCCATTATTTTATCAACACAATGTGAAACATAATTACCTTTATTATATCCAAACAACCACCAAAGTGATGGTAATAATATAAAAAAATGAGAAAGCATCATATGAGAAGTAAAGTCTCTATGTTTATGCTCAATTCTATTTTGATGATTACATTGATTACAATCTTCAAATACTGTCATAATATAATGATATATAAAAATATATTCATCTTTATATAACAGTTCTTATTGATAATATTGCTAATTTGACCTTCATATTTTTTCCAGTATACTATAATAATTTTTTTTGACTATTTTTGAAAATTGAAAATCTATATAAACATAACGTAACAATATACATTATGTCTATATTAGTAATAGTTGAATCTCCTGCTAAATGTAAAAAGATTGAACAATATTTGGGCTCTCCATATAAATGTATGGCTTCTTTTGGTCATTTTCGTAATTGTGGTTCACTCAAAAATATTGATTATAATTCAAATTTTGCAATCACATTCGACCCTATGGATGAAAAAAAATCACAAATTGAAAAGTTACGTAATGCTATTAATAAATCAAAAGAAGTTATTATTGCAACAGATGATGATAGAGAAGGTGAAGCTATTGGATGGCACTTATTAGACCATTTTAATTTACCATTAAAAACCAAAAGAATTATTTTCCATGAAATTACAAAAACAGCATTACAGCAATCTATAAAGCATCCAACAACTATTAATATGAATAAGGTTCATTCTCAGCAAGCACGACAAATGCTTGATTTAATGGTAGGATTTACAATTAGTCCATTATTATGGAAATATATATCACGAACTCAAGGATTATCTGCTGGTCGCTGTCAAACACCAGCATTGAAAATAGTTTATGAAAATCATATTGAAAATGAAAAAAAAGAAATGAAACTGACATACAAGACAATAGGGTATTTTACTTCTAAAAATATTGATTTTGAATTAAATAAAGAATTTATTACTAAAAAAGAAATCATTGAATTTCTCGAATTATCAAAATCATTTGAACATATTTTAACTAAAAAGAAACCAACAAAATTTGCTGTTGCACCACCATTACCATTACATACATCATCTATTCAACAATTAATCAATACAAAATATCATTATTCACCTAAAGATATTATGATGTCATGTCAAGTATTATATGAGAAAGGATATATAACTTATATAAGAACAGACAATAAATGTTATTCAAAAGAATTTATTAAAGAAACACAGTCATTTATTGAAAATAATTATGGTTCTGAATATAATTCTAAAAATGTGGATAATATTACCTTAAAAACAAATTCAACAGAAGCTCATGAAGCTATTCGACCTACAAATATATTACTAAATGAACTAAAAGATGAATCATGTAGCAAACGTGATATAAATGTATACCATTTTATTTACAGTCATACTTTAAAATCTTGCATGTCAGATGCTAGTGGAAAAAAAATGAAAATAGTTATTAGTGCACCAAAAGATTATGAATATGGATATACCACCAAGCTATATGAATTTCTAGGATGGAAAATAATTGATAATGATGAAGAAGAGTCATTTTATCATTATTTTAAACAACTAAGTGATAATATGAAAATCAATTACAATAAAATAAACTGTAAAATACAACATAAAAATGTAGGGTCTCATTTAAGTGAAGCCAATCTAGTACAATTGTTAGAGAAAAAAGGTATAGGAAGACCATCCACATTTTCGTCGCTTGTTGAAAAAATACAAACACGTGGATATGTGAAAAGAGCCAATATTAATGCTAAGAAAATAAAAAGTAAAGAATATTCACTTGAGAAAGAAAATATTGTAGAAACCGAAGTATCTAAAGAAGTTGGTGGAGAGAAAAAGAAACTGATTATTCAATCTATTGGAATTACTATATGTGAATGGCTATATGATAATCATGATTCTATATTTAACTATGATTATACAAGTGAAATGGAAGAAAAACTAGATAAAATTTCAAATAAACAACTCACATATTATGATGTATGTAATGAAATTCATCAATACTTAAAAGAAATTAAAACCACTGAAAAAAAATTGGAAAAACGTATAGATGAATATAATACATTAATATATGGTAAAAATGGAATTATTATAAAATGCACGGAAGATGATAAAACAGTATTTAAACCTGTTAAAAAAGAAATTGATTTTCAGAATGTAGATAAATTCAAACTCGAAGAAATAATAGATACGTCTAATGAACGTGCTATAGGTACATTTAGAAATAAAGAAATCATAATTAAAAAAGGAAAATTTGGTCCATATTTTACATTTGAAGATAAGAATTATTCATTATCATCTTTAGAAAAAGAATTCGAAAAAATAACTATATCAGACGTCATTGATATTGTTCAAAATTATAACACATCAAAGGAACAAAATATTGTGAGAGAATTAGATAAAAATGTTTCAGTACGAAATGGTAAATTTGGTAAATATTTATACTATAAAACAGAGAAAATGAAGAAACCAAATTTTATTTCATTGCAAAAATGTGATTTTGACTATGAACGTAGTAATGATATTTCTTTATTTTACAAATTTATAGAAAATAGTAAAATAAAAAATAAAAAAAAGTATTAATATATATTAACATGAGTGATAGTTTAATGTCAATTCAAAATTTCGCCATATTTTTTGCTATATCATTGTCTGTTGTAACCACTATATACCCAGATATTAACTCAGTTTACTATGCATTATATACATTTTCATTATTCATTATTGCTTTTGTATCCATGGGAACTGCACCGGGTTCATGGGCTGGTATAGATAAACCATCAATAATTGATATGTTATTACATTCATTGCCAATCTTACCAATATGTATCATTACTTTAGTATTATTTATTGTAGAAGTAAATAATGAAGATATTATGACTTCAGAATCAACAACACCTGAAAGTTATATTATTGTTAAAACAGTTAATTTAGTATTTTACATTATTACTTTAGTAATGATTTATAGTTATTTAGAAGAAAGTAAAAAGATAAAAGCTGCAAAAACAGAAGCAAGTTATAATAATAAAAAAATATGTCTAGGAAGTACAGGTGCTGCTATTGTATTTTTTTCTAGTTTATCTGCGGTATGTACATTCTTTATGTATACCATTATTAATTTCTTTAAAACAGATGGATTTACAACAATACATTAAATAATATAAAATTTAAATGTTACTCCATATTCTTCTTTGGTTTCCCAAATTCCAGATATTTTTAAAATAATATTAAACTTTGTATGTATTTTATTTTCTAATTCATCTTGTGAAAATATTCGTATAGACCCTGTATTTAGCTGCTCAAAAATATTTAATTTTTTTATTTTATTCTCAATGTTAATACTAGACAAAATAGAATTTTCAATAAAAATTATTTTCCTGAATATTTCAGAATTAATATCAATTAAACATTTATATTTATTGTAGTATTTTTCAATTGGAACATTTGTTAACTCTAATTTAATATTTATGTTATTCATGCAAATTAAATTATTGGATAAAATAATTCGATGAAATATGCTATCTTTAATTATTGTATTTTCTATCGGTTCTAGAAATAGATATTTGTTATTTTCATATAATTCAACCGGAATCGCCAGATTCATAATATAGTTTATAACAAATTATTTAATTCAATTTACTATACAATATACTTATTATAATGATAATAAAGATTTATCACTATAATATCATATATGAGCGGTTCATCAATTGTTGGTGAATATATAGAAATAACAAAAGAATACAAAAATATATATGGAGAAAAAACGGTGATTTTTCTTATGGTTGGTGCATTTTATGAAATATATGCTACAAAAAGAAATAATATATTTTATGGAAGCTCTATAGAAGAAATCTCTTCTGTATGTGAATTAAATATAAGTGATAAACAAATAAAATATAACAATGAGCCAGTATTTATGTGTGGGTTTAGAGATTATACATTAGATAAATATGTTATAAAAGCTACTGATATGGGATTTACATGTATAATATTTGACCAGGAACCTGATGGCAAAAAATTTAAACGGAAAATGGTTGCAAAATATTCACCTGGAACTGTTTTTTTAAACAATAACAATAATCTCTCCAATTATTGTGGCTGTATATGGTTCCATGAATATAAAGATAAATTATTTGTTGGAATTTCTTGTCTAGATATTTTCACTGGAAAAACAATTATTTACGAATATAATACCGAAAATACAAAGTTGCCTACAGCATATGATGATTTAGAGCGATTTTTATCCATATATAAACCTTCAGAATTAATTGTAATCTCTCCAAGTATAGCTGATAATAGTCATTCAAACTACATAGAAGGTTTATATACTGAGAATTCAAAGAAACATATTATTTATTTGGATGAAAATAGTATACTTGGAGAGAGGGCAATAAATTGTGAAAAACAAATTTATATTAAAGAAGTGGTAGTAAATACATATGTTTCAATAAACTATGATGTTTTTAGTAATCTATTTTTACAGAACACTATTTCATCTCAAAGCTTTGCATTTTTATTAAATTTTGTATGTGAACATAATCCAAATTTAATTCGAAATATACAAATTCCAACACTTGAAACTTTTGAAAATAATATGTTGTTAGCTAATCATAGTTTAAAGCAATTAAATGTAATCTCAAGCAACACATCAAAATTGGGAAGCTTATATAATTTTATAAATTACTGTAAGACTGCTATGGGAAATAGAGAACTAAAAGAAATTTTACTTCATCCTTCATGTAATACAGAATATTTACAAAAAGAATATGATTTAACAGAATATTTATTGAAGAAAAAAGACTTTATTAGTATTATTCGAACAAATTTAACCGGATTTAAAGATTTTGATAAATGTTATCGTCAAATAATATTAAAAAGAATTACTCCTAAAACCCTATATGATTTACATAAAAACATTCTCTCTATGAAATTTATTATAGACTATTTAAATCTAGATGATACTATTATAGAATATTTAACCGTTGAAAAAATCAATGCAAATGTAGAAAATATTATACATTTACAGTCATTTATTGAGAGAATTTTTGATTTAGAAAAATGTAATATTGACATGTTACAATTTGATACAAATATTTTCAATGTAGGTGTATTTGAAGAAATTGATAAACATGTTGAAATGCTAAATAATTCTGAAAAAGAATTGACAACTATAATGAATCATATTAATGCAATTATGAATGAAGCAGAAAAAAAGAAAAAAGAAACAGAATATGTTAAAATACACGTTACCGAAAAATCAGGTATGTATTTAGTAACTACTAAAAAAAGAGGTGAATTATTAATATCACTAGACAAAGAAAATAAATATAATATAAGAAAGACTAGTGCAAATAATCAATATGCTATCGAAAATAGCATTATTTCTGGATTGTGTGATAAATTTTATAAAGGAAAAAATAAACTAAAAGACATTATTCAAAAATATTATTTAGAAACCATAAATGAACTTGAAAGTTTTTCAAATTGTATATATGAACTATCAAGTTTTATTTCCTCAATTGATATGTTACAAAATAAATGTTATATAGCACAAAAATTTGATTATTCAAAGCCAAAAATTGATATAAAAAGTAAAAAATCGTATTTAGAAGCAGGAAAATTAAGACATCCATTATTAGAGCATATTCAACAAAGTGAATTATATGTGACAAATGATATTTCTTTAGGCATAAATGACCAAGATGGTATATGTTTGTTTGGAACAAATGCAGTTGGGAAAACAAGTTTAATTAAAGCAATAGGATTAAATGTAATATTAGCACAATCTGGGTTTTTTACTGCATCGAGTGATTTTAAATTTACACCATATAAACAATTATTTACACGTATATTAAATAATGATAACATGTTTAAAGGATTATCTACTTTTGCGGTTGAAATGTGTGAATTAAGAACAATATTAAAAATGTCAAACCAAAATAGTTTAATATTAGGTGATGAATTATGCTCAGGTACAGAAAATATATCTGCAGTGAGTATTTTTGTTGCTGGATTGAAATATTTACATAAGGTAAATAGTTCTTTTATTTTTGCAACACATTTTCATGAAATTGTGAATATGAAAGATATAAAGAAAATGAAAAAGTTAAAAATGAAGCATTTATCTGTTTTATATAACAGTGAATTAAAAAAACTAGTATATGATAGAAAAATAAAAGATGGTTCCGGAGAAAGTATTTATGGACTAGAAGTATGTAAATCATTGTTTTTACCTGATGATTTTCTAGAAGATGCATATGAAATCAGAAAAGAATATTTAAATCAGAAAGATGGATTAAATGTAAAAAAATCATCCTACAATTCTAAAAAAGTCGTATCTAAAAACTGTGAATTTTGTCATAAAAATAAAGCTAGTGAAATTCATCATTTACAATATCAGAAATTTGCTAATAATAATAAATATATTATTGATTTTCAAAAAAATCACACAGGTAATCTAGTTGCATTATGTGATGATTGTCATAATAATATACATGAAAATAATGAACAATATGTTAAAAAAACATCAATTGATGGAGAAATAAATATAATTAGGTTATAATATATAAATAAAATTACTCTATATAATATATGATATTATCACATCAAACATTTGAAAATTATATAAATAATGTTAATAAATATAACTTACATTCGAAAAAAGAAGAAATATATAAAAAATTTCCTACAAATATAAATGACGTACCTCACTTAATATTATATGGAAAAGAAGGTATTGGTAAGTATTCTCAAGCATTAAAAATAATATCAAAATATACAAACTATGAAAATTTAAAATACGAAAAAAAACTAATTGTCAATTATAATAAAGAAGAATATATATATCCAATAAGTGATGTGCATTTTGAAGTCGATATGTCTTTACTTGGATGTAATTCAAAATTATTATGGTATGAAATATATAATCAAATAACTCAAGTTATAGAATTACGAAAAAATAGAACTGCATTTATATTGTGTAAAAATTTTCAAAATATTCATCATGAATTATTAGAAATATTTTACTCATATATGTCAAATAATATAATGTCAAAAATCAATATCAAATTTATATTACTTACTACATCCACATGTTTTATTCCACATAATATTTTAAATTCAAGCGTAATACTATCGTACGAGATTCCTTCAAAAACATCATTACAAAAAATTAAAAAATATACAATAAATGTGGATAATAACATTAATTTAAAGTCAATAGAAAATAATATTAACGAAGAAATATTTGAATTAAAAATATCTAGAACTATTGCGAGATTATTACTAGAAAAAGATATTGATTTTTCTAATGTGCGAGAAACAATATATGAAATATTAACATGTAATTTAAATATACATAATTGCTTATACGAAATAAATAAAATTATTTTTAATGAAATATCACAAGAAAAAATAAGTGAAATATTAAATAATAGTTTTATATTTTTTAAACATTTTAATAATAACTATAGACCAATTTATCATTTAGAGAATTATTTTTATTATTTACTAAGTGTAATTCATGAATATTGAAAAAGCAATTGAAATTATGAAAATAGAAAAAAACGACTTGAAAACAATTGATAGCTTAAAATTAAAAAAAATATATCATACACGAGCATTAAAATTGCATCCTGATAAAGGTGGAAGTGATGATGATTTCAAAGAATTACAAGAGGCATATGATTTTTTAAATATTATTATCGATTTAAACGATTATAAAAGTAGTGATAATAATTATGAGAATTATTTTAATATGTATAAAATGGATGAAAATTTATTTGATAAGTTGAAGTATTATATTTTTAAATACGTTAATAAAGTATCACTCTCTTATATTGATGAATGTGATCCTAAGCAAATTAATAATTTGGAAAAAATATTAGATTTCTATAAAGGAAAAATACCATTTGGTGTTTATAATAAAATTGCTGAAATTATAAATAACAATAAAAAATCGGATAAAAGTTTTACTTTAAATCCATCTATAAATGATTTATTTGAAAATAAAATTTATAGATTTAATTACAATAGTGAAATATTTAATGTACCATTGTGGCATAGTGAATTATATTATGATACAAACACAAAAGAAGAAATTTGTATAAATTGCATTCCTCAACTTCACCCATTTGTGGATATTGATAGTGAAAATAATATTCATGTATTTATATTTGAGAAACTAAGTACTATTTTTAAACAACAATATTTTGATGTAAAACTTAGTGATAAAATAAATTTTCGCATATTTTCAAATGAAATAAATTTATTGCCATCACAACAAATTATTTTAAAAAATAAAGGCATTAGCAAAATTACTGGAACAAATATTTATGATACAAAATACAAGTCAAACATAATTATTAATTTAAATATTAGTCATGAATAAATTATAATACAATATTTTTTTTTGCATTATAATTTATGTAATCATTATTATATGACAATTGTGTATATCATGTTATTTTCAGTAATGTATAGTATACATGCTTTTAATCCTTATATTTATAGGACTATTAATCCATCCTTTTTAAGAAAGTCAATTCAAGAGGATCTTACCAAAAATTTTAATAAGATTTCATGGGTTAAAGCAAAGCAAATACTACATTCTGAAGCAAATAACATGGATATTTATGGGGACAATTTACATACAAAAAATGTTGAACATATTTTTCCACAAGTTTATTTCAAAAATAATGAAAATAAAAATATTATGAAGTCGGATATGCATAACTTACAGTTATGTAGTGAAAAATTAAATAGTTATCGTCAACATTTTAAATTTATTGACCCTGTTGATTTACAGGATTATAATGAAAACGAATTGTCATCATTTAATATAATAAATTCGGATTGTGATTCTATAAATAACGTTAATTCTTTATTATCACAAAAGCATGACGTGGTAATGATTAACAGAAAAAAAAAACTATTTGTTCCATCTGAAAAAGCAAGAGGTTCAATATCACGTAGTCTTGCATATTTTTCCGTTAAATATAATTATACTAAAGAATTAGAAAATGTAATTGATATGAATACATTAATTAAATGGAATCATTTACATCCAGTAGATGCAACGGAATATCACAAAAATATTGTAGGATTTAAACATCATAATGTATTAAATCCGTTTGTAGTATACCCAGAGCTTATTAATTATTGTTTTGTAGACCTAGCAAATATGGATATTGAAGCAAATAATATTGATAATAGTTTATATACGACAAATGAATTAGTTAAAGAAATAAAAGAAAAAGATTTCTGTATTAAAAAATTCTTAAAATCTATTAAAAAGTGAAATATTATTTTTATCAAAGATATTGAAAGTTCGAGCTAAAAATAAAATTAGAAAATAACATAAAATCCATATAAAAAAATTAATATCCCACATGAAAGGATACCACATATAATATAAATGTAATGGTGCCAATATCATTTTTACTGCACCCATTGGTGAATAATATTCATTATTTCTGTACCATATATTTCCCATTCCTTGTGAATATTGAACGTACAATAAATAACAAATTAATAATAATGTTATTGACCATATATGCATATATACATATATAAAGATATATATGTATATAAAATATCACATAAATGTTTGATAAACATGTATTTAGATATATCACTGATTATTTAAAATTATGTAAAAAATGTAATACTTATCATATAAATAATTATAATCAAATTTGTATAATATGCAAAAAATTTTATTGTGAGCATTGTTCAAAATATGAACTTATTCGTAATTATGATGAATATGAAACAACTAGTAATTATTGTGATTCATGTAATTTTTTATATTTTAATTATTTATATAAGTAATAAGCTACTTGGTCCACGTAAAATAGAACTATAAGTAATTACTGGATTACCAAAATCCCATTTAAAACTATATACATAACGATTATTTTCGGGAAGGAACATACTTTCTATTAGTTTTACTACTTTATTACCATTTGTAATATATCTAAATTCAATTATTGTGTTAAGTTCATGTAATTTATTTAAATATGCACCCCTTACAAGTGTCTTAGTAGGTTTCAACCATTGAATACTACATCCACTATTTTTCCAATAATGTAACTCAAATTTTTGACGTAACTTAACCAATTCTTGATTTTTTTTATTTTTTTCAATTTCTTGTAATTCTTCGTATGTATAACCTAACTTATCATATACAAATGAAGTAATAACATATTTTAAATCACAAGGTAAATCAAATTTATTGATAACAATATTCATTATTTTAAGATATATGTTATTTATGAAAAATAGTATATATCAATTTTTTTATAATTAATATATATTATGCCTTTTATAAAAAATTATAAACAAGCAATGAATTTATTAAATGATATTGAAAAAGGTAAATGCAATGGAACATGTAAATCTTCTTGGATACGTAATTTAAAATATGCATTAAAAACAAAATCAAATCCATTAAAATTAACAACAACTGAAAGAAAAAATATGACTAAAAAAATAAAACAAGTATCTGGAAGACAAAAAATGAAAACAAATGTTACACTTAAGAAATATAAATTACGAAAATCTCCTCCTTTTCCAGCAAATGATTTTTGTAATAAAAAGAAAAAAGGTAATGATGGTAAAATGTACATATCCAAACCAAATAAAAATAATATATGTTCTTGGAAGTTAGTATAATTAATATATAAAATTGATTAAATAATCTATTTAATATTGTATATAATACATATTATGAATTATAAACAATTGTATAAAATATTACCCCTAGACATAATAAAATATATAGGTGAATATGATAGTTCTTCAAAAGAAAACATGAATAATGTTATTCAAGAATTAAATGATTATAATGATAAAATAGAAGAATACTGGAGTGAAGATGAACACGTATCATACATGAGCGATTGGGAGATATCACATCGTCGAAAATGGGATCCTGATTTTGGTAATAGAGCTTATCCGTGTTTATTAAAAAGTATAAGAAAAATATAAAGAAATCTATTAATTATTAAATTTCAATATAATTATCTACATATTGATTTATTTCATCACCTAAGTCTTGTACTAAATATTGTTTACAAAGTTGGTGTACATTTTCATCAACTTCAAACATTTCTATTTCTATTTTTTTTATTATATCATTTGTACAAGTATGTCTTGTAAATTTATTAATATTATCTAATATTTGTACTGAATAAGAGTTAGGTCTAGTTTTACATTCCCATATATATATTAATTCTCCTTCCACGTATTCAACATTTTTATGATGTCTAGGTGTATAATAAATACGTGCCATTTTTCCTATGTACATATCGTTATCTATATGTTTTGGTTGCCACATTGTATAGTTGTTTAATATAGTAAAAAATACATGTAATTTCAATTTTTAATAATTTAAAATTTCCAACTAAAAGTAGTAATAGTTTCATATAACTTTGTCAAAAAGTAACCTGGATTTACTAGATAATAAAGAATTACTTCATTAAAACTAGCATTACAAATTCCCATCTCTTTCTCATTTAATGTAATATCATGGGTTTCCCCATTTTTGTCATCATAATATGCAGTAGTCATTATAAAATGTATAAAAAAATATCTCTAAGACATTTTTAAATTTAAATAATATAATTTCATTACATATCATTATCATCGTATAAACCTACCATTCCATAATTGTTTTCATTATCGTTATATGGATAATGAGTATCATCATAATTCATACCATAATTATTTTCTTCATCGTCTTCATAATAATCCATCCATTCATCAATTGTATCTGGATGAACGGATAACCAATTATCATCTTGCCACATATATTCATTATATATTATTTGCGATATTGAATTCGTAAGAGAACCAGATCCCCAACATTCTTTGGCGATCTTTGCCGAAATTGTGTTCATTATTTCACCCATATTAATAATATCTGACATAACTTCTTTAAATTTAGACTGATGCTTTGGTTTACAATATTTGGCATAATCATGATAATCAGCAATTATATCAACTAATTCTTCGGGAATATAGGGAAATTTTTGCATGCTCAATGTTTCCATGTTTGTTTTTTAAATAAATTATAAAATATATAATATTTCAATTTTTTCTTATTCAATAGAAGATATTAAATCTATCTAATAATCTTCAATATCACTATTCCAGTCTTGTGAATCAGCATCCCATTCTCTAGGCCATCCGCTACCCCAACATTGATATGCAATTCTTGGAGATAAGTTATTATCATTATAAAAAACTTCTGACATTTCTAAAATATTTTTTAACACCTTATTAAATATTATTTTATGTTGTGGCTTAGAATATTTTTCATAATCATGATAGTCTGCTATTTTATCAATAATTTCATATGGTAATTGTGTTAAGATATTCTCGAAAAAAGTCATATATTATAAAAATATTTTTATTAAATAAAATACGCGACATATAGTAAAAAAACTAATTTATTATTTACAAAATAAGTGTAAATAATAAAAATTAAACTATCGAAGGGATGTTTCGATCATCCGACCTTCTGGTTAT
>MDTG01332597.1_pt1 | contig 18978 bp, 4 predicted proteins | sample 811421 | NCBI WGS metagenome assembly MDTG01 (sample SAMN05326645, study PRJNA326480) | marine metagenome | isolation source: seawater | place: Pacific Ocean: South East | collected 2011
TGCTGGCATTATCTTGTCTTAATTACACTTTTTTTCTTTATTTATAGACATAATCAAACTTGTAATCTAATAGCACCAGTATTCCTCAATCCTTTGAGAGATCCAAGAGAATAATTTCTCCTTTGAATAACTGGGAATGTAGATAGTCCAGAATCAATAGTTAGTCCAGTTACACCAATCGAAATCGGATTTGCTGCTCTAACTGTATCTGGTCCATATAATCTTCCCCATGAAATTGTTCCTAGAGAAGTTGTTATACCAATATTAGTTTGGTTATACTGTCCTGTAGATGCCATTCCAACCGTATTGGTTGTACTTAGTATATTACAGGTAATTTCACCCGTCTTATCCGCAGTAGTGATAGCATGTACCTTGTATATATTATCTAAGAACTGAGTACCAATACCAATTACTGAAGTATCATGACTGTCAATGGATGTAACACCATCACCAATCTTAGTATCCTTAATAGAAATTGGATATCCTACTCTTAAATCACCTGCTTGATTTCCATCAATAGTCTTAAAGAAGAATTTAACAGCAAGAGGATTATTACTTGTACCTGCAGAAGTTGAAATACCAGTAATTATTCCAGTAAATCCTTGAGCAAACTTAAATAACTCAATTTTTTCTGTCTTATAGGTAGGTCTTTCAATAATAACATTTGGTGTTCCTCCCGTATAAAGTCCAACATTAGTAATGGTTACTGATGTTACAGAACCATTTGTAATTGTCGTTGTTGCTGTAGCGGTTGTTCCAATACCAACTCCAATTGTTGGTGGAGGTGATATTTTAATAGTAGGAGCAATGGTATAACCAGATCCACCATCAGTGATAGTTATTGAACTAACCTGTGATGTAGCAGCATCAATAACAACTTCTGCTCCTGCTGGACTCTCTGCACCACTTGCTGGCATCATTAAAGCATCAATAGCGTCAACTGTAATACCATATCTTTCAGCACTAGGAATACGAAGTGGTCCTTCCTCATAGAAGAAGAATTCGGAATCATCTACAAATATTCCATCTTGTAATCCAATACCTACACCTGAAGTTGCGTCAACATCACTAATAATCTTTGCAGTAGGATATACACAAGGTTCAATTGATTCTCTTGATTTAGTAACCAATTCACCTGCTATTATCTTATCAATTTTCTGTTTAGTCCAACTTAGTGGTTTATCATCATCTTCATTGATTCCTGGACCAGTATAGATATCAGTTTCAATCAAATCTGAAGATAAAATCTCTTTCACAACTCTTTCTCTGTCTTGAGAAAGTGTATTTGGTAATGCTGGATGACGATAGATTCTAACATCATCACCTGGTTTGATAGTTTCTTGAATATCAATTAGTTCAACATCAATTCCTCTTTGTCCAAGATAGAAGAAGATATCAACTTTATCACCAGCATCTGGTGCTTCAGTAAACGTAAATGTAGTTCCACCTTCAAATTGATAAGCAGTTCCTGGTGTCTGTAAAACTCCATTTACAAATATCAGTAATACAGCATTTAAGTTTATATCAGCAGATAGTGGATCTGTTTCATCTTTTTCAAAACTAAGTAACTGTCCGTTAAAGAATAATGGGAATCTCTTTCTGGTTCCATTTTGAAGATCCTTAATAGTATCGATAAAGTCTATCTCACCGAATTGCCATGAGGAGAAGAAATCATTGAATATTTCAATAACTTCTAATTCAAAATCTTTTAATGGTTCTTCAACTTCAGCAGAGGTAACTAATCCAATAGGAGTAAATCTATCACCGACTTTGAATGAATGACCTGGTCTTGCTATATCAAATTGAGATATTTCAAATAATGTAGAGGATATACCAACTGTAGTTTTTGCAGCACCAACTGTCAAATTAAGTAGAAGATTGACACCAGTAGTGGTTGTTTTTCCAATACCAAGTCTAGAAATACCTTTAACAGGCATATTTTCATAATTTGGTTCTGGTATGACAATTTCTGGGTTAACATAACCAGATCCACCATTCTCAATAGTAAATTCTAAAGATCCACCAGTTCCATATGGTGATCTACCAACGTTTATGCTAAATTGAGTTGTGCTTTCAACACCTTCAACACCAACAGGTCTGTTGTAAATTGGATCTGTTGTTCTAGGATATGGATGTAAGGTTGAATGTCTATCTTTATTACATGTGAATGTAATAGATCCTTGAGCAAATTCAACAGTGTTTTTAGCACCCATAACATTTCCAGTTTCAGCACTATAGAAACTATGATCAGAAGTATTTGTTGATGGCACGTTTGCTAAAGATTGAACCTCAAATTTCTTAGCAGTTACGTTTGATACCTGAACCCACTTATTAAAGAGTGGATCTCCCTTTCTTGGATAACTATGCTCACTAGTAAATCCATCTTTAGCACACTTAAATACTATGGAATTTTCAGCGATCTTAACATAATCACCATTACTAAATCCATGATTTGTATTAGTAGTAACAGTTAATATACCAACATTTGGATTGTATACTGCGTTTGTTGTATTCTTAACAACTGCTGCAGTAAATCCATGAGCAGCAGATGTAGTTACAGTCATGATTCCACATTGTGGATCATAATCAGCAGTGGCAGCAGTAAATGGACCACCAACGTCTGCTGTTATTCCACCAGTTGTTGCTGAATCAAATATATGAGTGTTCTTAGCAATTTTAGCAGTAATTATAGCACCTTTACCAGCACCACCACCAGATCCAACATTAGTTGAAATTGTATCTAATGTGGTTGACACTATAGGTAAGAATGTATCATATGCTGGATCAGGATTTCCATCGCCAGCAACTTGACGAGGATATGGATGATTGCTCATAAAGTCATCTTTAGAGCAAGTAAATATCATTGATTCGGTGGCAATCTTAAGTGATTTTGTTGCCTTAGCACCACCAGTTGTTGCTGAATCAAATACGTGTTCATAATATCCACCAGCTTTAACAGCATCAGCAGTAGCACTAACAAAAGTATGAGGATCTACATTTGTAGATGGAACAGTTGTCAATACTTTTAAAGTAATCGTGGTTGCTGTTACTGATTCAATCTTAATCGCTGTATTGTAGAATGGATCATTTCCGTTAGATCTTGGATATGCTTTTTGAGCAGCAGCACCTGTAGCACCATTATATCCACAACTAAAAGTAATTGATTCTTGTTCTAATTTAACGCTTGTGCCAGCTTTTAAATTATGAGATCCTATTTCTAGAACCATCAATCCAGTATTTGGATCATAGGTAGTTCCTGTTGTTGGAGTATATCCAACTAATGGACTTGTTCCAACATTAACTTCAAACTCAGTTGCTGTTGCATTAGAAACTAATAACCATTTACCATTTGAAGGATCACTTTCTCTTGGGTAAGGATGAGTGCTTGAGTTATTATCCATAGCACATTTGAATACTATAGAATTTTGCTCAAAGAAAACTTGTTCGTTATTTGTAAATACTCTTGGAGAATATACTGCTCCACTAACAGCACTGATAAAGGTATGAACATCAGTATTTGTTGATGGTACATTTGCCAATACTTGAACAGAAATTGTTCCAACAACTTGATCAACAGCAGTAATATCAATAAATTGTTGATATGCTGGATCAGGAGTTCCAGCATTTACACCAGTCCCACTTGCTCTTGGATATGTTTTTTGAGCAGCAGTGCCTGTAGCACCACCATATGGGCAACTGAATGTTAATGAATTTGCTGCTATCTTAACTTTATCGTTAGTAGTTAAAGTATGTTTTCCAATATTCAACACCATGATACCAGTGGTGGGATCATATGTAGCATCACTAACATCAAAGAATGTACCAGCACTCGCCGTTAATATACCAACATTAGCATCATACTCTGCAGAAGCAACTGTTAAATCAACTGGTCCTTGAATTCCATGATCAGATATTGTCATTAATAACGCACCAGTTACTGATTCATAATCAACATCTGTAGGTGTTAAATTTTGACCCATAAACGATCCAGTATATGCGGTAACAGCATCTGTGTTAGCACTTACAAATCTATGAATATAAGCAATATCAGTAACTCCTATTGATACTGGTTCTCTATATCCTTGTCCAAATGTTAGTTCATTTTCATAACGCCAAACTTCACCACCTTTCACATATGCATGAGGAATACTAGAAATTCCAGCTCTAACTTCAAAAGATCTTTCTGATACAATTCCAACTAACTGAAGTGGTCTTTCATGATCTTGGAATATTGTTGTAGTAACTCCAACATATCCACCACCACCAATTGTTCTTACAGCGTCAGTTGTTGCTGAAACGAACGTGTGTGCGTCTGTATTGGTAGGTGTAACACCAAATAATACATTTACCTTAAAAGTATTTGTAGTAACGTCAGAGACGTACATATACCTATCGTAGGCAGGATCAGTTTCTCTTGGATATGCTTTTTGAGCAGCAGCACCTGTAGCACCACCATATCCACAACTAAAGACAATTGATTCTTTTTCTAACTTAACTGCATCGCCATTTGAAAGACCATGACCAGCAATTGTTATTACCATATCACCCGTTGCTGGATCATATGTTGTGCCTGTAGCAGGAGTACCAACAGCGTTAGTTGGACAAACAAATTCAAAATCTTCTAACTTAACTGTGTCTGGACTACCTAAAGCAAATCCATGAATTTTATTAGTTGTAACTGTTATTATTCCAGTATTATTATCATAATTTGCGGTTTCGATACCAGCACCTATAGGTCCAACAGATTTTCCTAAACCAACTAAACTAGTGATAGCACCATTAGTCATATTAGGGAAAATTCTTGCACCAACTAATGGAGCATATCCTACACCTGTTGTAGATCCTAGAGAAACAATTAATCCACCTCTTGGAACTTGATTTTGGTTAATATCAAATTCTGATTGAATTAATTGACCATTTTCAGAACTAATACCTGTAAATGTGACACTAGACACTCCAGAAATAACATCTGCTTCAATCTCATAATTATTTCCCAAGTTGTTAAGAGTTAATGGTGTTTGGAACACTCCATTTATGAATAAGATACCGTTTCCTACACCAACACCAGTAGAAGTATTAGCACCACCTACAGTTAAAGTGTATGTTCTTCCAATACCTGTAAATGAATCTGATATGTCATCAAATACCATATTGGTATCATAATTTGTTCTTAAGAAAGTTCTACCACTAAATTCTGCTTTTACGAATGGTAGATTTGTAGCATCTCTTCTTTGTCTTGTATTTCCTTTTGGTGGATCTAAGAACCATGCTGTACTATCAACAATATTAAATGATCCTCTATGTACTTGAACATTAGTTGTAGCAGTATGAACACCAGCAGCTACACCAAGAGATCCTCTAATCACCTTAACTTCAGGAATGGTTCCATCAAATGAATTGATAATAGCACCAGTTTCTGTGGCAAATCCAACTTCCACAACTTTCATATACTCGTCATCAATTTTCAATACATCTCTTGGTTGTACTGAACTAATACCACTTAGACTAAATTGTGAAATACCTATTCCAATATCATTAGTAAGTGTATGATTAATTGAGGTAAATGTAATAGGTTGCTGAATAATACCATCAAGACCAATAACAGTTTTACTCAACTTATTAGACATTTCAAGTTTATGAGCATTACCAGAACCAACATTGGTTACTTCAATCGCTTTACCATCAGTGATATATTCTTTTTTACTGAATAATTGGAAAGTATCTGGAGTCAATGCCTTAACAAAAACTGTTGTTGGCATAATAGTAACTAAATTACCTTCATTATCTGCTGTTTGAGCAATACCTACTGAAACTGGAGAAACACCAATAAAGGTAGATGCTGCTTTATAAGATAATACTTCATTCGTATTGAAGAAATGATTAGGAACACTGAATGTGGTTCCTGCTCCAGTTGAAGTAATAACCTGTGTACTGTCTGTAGGATTAAATTGTTTGAAATATATTGGAGTTCCTTCATGCTTAATATCAAAGTTAATCCTATTTCCTCTAGTACCATTAATACCATCATAAGAAGATACTATGACTTCTGAGGATATTGGACCAAATTGTAAAGCACTTGGTTCATTTTCAAAATCGTTTATTGTTTGGAATATTTCAGTAAACGCTTGAATTTCTACTACCTTGGAATTATACTTAGTATCTGGGAAGAAATTAAGTTTAACAGTTTGACTAGTAGGATCTGTTAATGATCCAAATGTTCCAATTCCACTTTTATCTCCAATAGAAACGTGTGGATATTGAAGAGTTATAGCATCATCATTTTGATCATGCATTAATAGCACTTGATGAATAGCACTTGTTTGTCCACATGAAACTTTTACTAATGCTCTGATTGTGCTGTCAACTATTCTATCAACTGTAGTGATTGTTGCTGCTGTGCCATTATTGGTGGTAACATAATTTGATTCAAATCTTGCAGTTCTCTCAGATCCATCTGGTTGACCAGGAACTTGATATCTAAATGTTCCAATACCAGCAGTTGTAGTACCTAAACCAACAACATTAGCACTAAGAGTTAAATTAGAAGATCTATCATTAATACAATCAAGGAATATTGTACCAGAATCATATCTAGCAGTTAATACTCCAACTTTACTATTAGAACTAGAACTGTAAGTAACACCTAAAACATCACTGTAAGATTCTGAAATATAAGTATCTGTTCCGTCAAAATTAACGATAACTTCATTATAATCCATCTCACCAGATGCATCATCTCTAACTAAAATATTAGCAAAGAATCCATTAAAATCTGTATCTGGGAATTGTAAAATATTTGTTGTAGTAGTTCCAGTAACAATAACATTATTACCACTCATTGCGGTTTGTGCCACAGAAACACTAACATTTTTACCTATCAAATCTATGGATCCAATTTCTGTTACACCATCAGATATTGTATCTGTGTTAAATGATGTTTTTAAAATTTTAATATCATAATCTTTTTCAAATTTTTCAATAGGATTGAATTCTAAAGTTTTTCTACTAAATCTATCTACTTTAGTATCAAATGATCCTAAGACTTCATTTGTAAAATCACTGGTTCTCTCTAATAGGAATGCATCGCTAGTAGATGTTAAAGTAATTAAATCATTAACTTGAATATCGAAAGTATCAGCATCTATTACCTGTATGAGATATTTTGAGAATCTTGATGATAACTCTTCGATTTCAGTAAATCCATCTTGAGTTCCTTTGCTTGAGAATTTACCACTTATATCATCATGTATTAATACTCTATTGGTTTTACACTTAGTAAAGTCTGTTAACTTTCTATTTTTAAAATCAATAAATTTGGATTTATTATCTCTAGCATCATAATCAATAACTAAATCAAAGTCATTAATTGTATCTACTCTTCTCTCACCAAATACATCAAGAATAACTACAGCACTTGCTGGTTCAGTGCTACCTAAACCCACTCTAACATCAACATTAGTCTCAACTAACGTATCGGCAAAATTCTTTAATCCTGCTGGATGTATGACCCTATTCAGAGGGTCTACGAACTCATCCCACTGCTTAGGACTTCTAACAGAATATGATAGATTTTGATAGTAATCGTTATTTGGAGTTACTTGGAAATCTTCATTTAATACTCCAGTATTATCATTCCATCCAATCTCTCTTCTATTTGAGAAATCAACGTCATACTTGGCTTTATTTGATATAATATCAGTAACTGTAGCAGTAACACCACTAAACTCACCAGCAATTCTATCTCCAATTTTAAGAATATGAAGTCCTGAAGTTTTTATGAAATCTTCTCTAACATCAACTGTTTTAAGATCTTTAGGTTGGAATGTGTTTGTTTGATTCTCTTTAACCAATAATGGTTCACTGATAGAGAACTTTGATCTCTGTTGAACTGGAGAAAATACTGGATACTTGTTTCGGTTTATGATATTTGCATATCCAGATTGATATGTTTTAGCAAATCCTGGATTAGTTGTTATTCCTGCTAAATCAAATTCTAAAATATCTGGATTTGCCGAAATATAAGATTTAACCTTAAAGAACTGATATCCGTGATTTGATGAGTTCCAACCATCCCCATCTGTTGCTATTCCACTACCTGAAGATGCTTGTGTACCAATACCAGATTCTCCAAATAACTGAATACCTTCAACAAATATCTCATCATCTACAGCAAATGGTGCTTGGCTATATCCATTAATTGGTGTCTCCAATATACATCTGGCAGTAGTATTATTAATAACTGTCATGGAATTAATACCAATTCCATTTGAATTATTAACAGCAACAACTCTGTGTGTTATAGATTCTAAACCTTTTATCGGTGCTATTACATTAACTTCAGCAACACCTTGATTAGGAACTATTGCTTCCAATGAAGTATCATCAACAACTCTACCTGTTTCAGGATTTATTATTATCAAATCTGGTGCATTTAGATAATCAGATCCAGTATTAAGAACAGAAACACTATCAATAAAGTCTAAATCATCAACCCTAATAACTGGTGATATAAACGCTTCTGGTCTTAAAGTTCTATCAGAAGAATATTCATATCCAACATCAATTATTCTTAAATCATTAATTCTACCAATTGACGTTGATATTGCTACAATATTAGCATTAGAACCATTTACACTGTTAACTGAAAGGAATTTTGGTAATCTCTTATAACTAGATCCTTGAGAAATTACTTTAATATTCTTGATTGGACCCTCTACGGTTCCAGATTTACTAGAATATTCTAATTTATCACATTGATTTTCTTCATATCTAAGAACTTCTGGAATTGATCTAGGAGAGAATTTAAATGTCTCAGTGGTAGCATCAAATATATTGTATTCTCCAGAATACTTACTATCAGTAAATACTATTTGTGAATAATTCTGTACATCTGTATCAGCAGTGCTAATATAACCACCTTTTTCTAAAGCATAGTATAAAATAGCAGGAACTGCAGTTGAGAATCCTATTGATACCGCAGCACCAACAACAGGACTAGACAGGAATGTTCCAACACCTATTGTTCCTATACCACTAACATTAAATTCATTAAGATCACCAGCAGTTACAAACTCATTCTTAAATTCATGATCATAGAAGAATTTCAAGTTATATCCTTCTAGATTAGTAGATGCAGCACCAAATGTTAAATTAGAATTTTTAACAACTTCTATCTTAGGATTAACTAAAGATAACTTATGGAAATTACCACCAACTCCAGTAATATTAACAACTAATGGTGGGGTTAAGAAAGTATCAGTGTATGTTTCTGATAAATTAAATGTATTTGAATCTAATACATGAATATAATAACAACCTGTAGAGAGTCCAGACGCTACTTCAGTGCTATCATAGAATACTTTGTCTCCAGTTTTATACCCATGATCAGCAATTGTTATAGAATTATTAATAATATCAACTTCAGGAGACTCAAAACCTACAGTATTAATTAATAATTTCTGATATTGATGATTATAATCTAAAACTAGAGGTGCAGTTGACCCTAACCCTACTGTTGTATTTGGTAAAACATTTAAACTAATCTTATCACCATTTTGTAGTCCATGAGTTGTTGTATTAGCAGCACCAATTTTAGTAGTTACTGTAGAAACTATTCTATCAACGTTACCCGTTAATTGGTCAAAATTAGTTTCTAACTGATATTGATAATAATCATCACCATTTCCAAAGAAGAATAATCCACTTTCTGTATTTGCTGCTCCTACATTAGTAGCAAGTCCTATGTAATCAGTTCCCTTATCTACAACAAATAAATCAGTTGTAGATGTAGTTTGATTAGGAATATAGAATTGATTAGTAGCATCTGCTGTTCTACCTACTAATAATGATTGTATAGTAACTCCTTTAGTAAATGTAACTCTTTCCCCACCTTTAAATGGATGTCCTGGCAGATATAGACTCTGAGGTGGTATATTAACTGATTTTGTACTCTCTCCGATTGCGTAATCAACAACACTTCCTGATGTAGTACCAATACCAACCGCTAATTTTGCATTGAAATATTCAGAATGATTGATATCAGATTTGAATGGAGTAGTCTTAACTGGAATACTAACTTTTGTATTCAATACATCTATACTTGTTCCATAAGTATGAGCAATACCTGCAGTAGGTCTAAAGACTCTTATAATTGAACCAACCTTATAGAGATTCAATACCTTCAGTATTTCATCACCTATTCTAAGAGATCCACCAATTGAAACTGTATTTGGTATGTAATTGACGTAGATATCTTCAGTAGCACCAGCAACATTATTATTGACTGACATTGTTTTTGCCAATCCAATAACATCTGTACTAACACCAACACTGAATGAATTGTTTAACTTATAATTTGCTGTACTCAAACCAGATATTAGTACAGTATCCTGATCATTTAACTCTATATTTGGTAAATGATGTCCAATAACAGTATTCTCATCTTGCCAAACAAATACTACTTTATCAAATGAAGTTAATTCAGTATTAATACTGGAAACACCTATACCTACAATTTGATCAACTTGTCCTCTAGCACCAACACCATTAGTGCCATCATCATCAAATATTGTAAAATCGCCAACTTTGTAACCATCACCACCGTCCAATATTTGGAAACTATCAACTACACCTCTAGTTACAGATTCAACAACAGATTTCTGTTTTACTGATTCATTAGATTCTACAATAAAATCATTATCAGCAAATGGATCATTAACTTTGTAAGGTAATGTATTTCTAGAAAGATTGGAATTATTAAAATTAAATGATTGGTTTAATGTAGTATTTTCTTGAATGTATGGTAATCTATATGTTGGACCAATAAAGTATGGATATACTGGATTATCGTTTTCATCTCTAGTGGCGAAATAAGCATATACACCATCTGGGAACTCTGGAGTTCTGCAAAATCTTCCGTTGTGAATATCTAGATCACCAGATCCATCAAAAATATTATCATCAACAAAGAATTTGGAAGGATATTCTGATAATGATGGTCTATCAATATAAGAAGTATCAGTAACAAAACTGGACTCCATTCTCTTAATTCCAGAGTTGATATCATTAGGATCTTTATAAGCAAAAGGTCCATATATTGGATTACCATCATATGCCCAACCAATCAAGGAAGAGTGTGTTCCTACTCCAGAATTATTAACACCACCAATATCATTAAATGATTCTGCTATTTCTTGATTATAAGCATGAATGCTATATTGTAATAAATCCTTATTAAGATTTTCTAAATGATCAATACCTTGCCACTGATAATTATCAATAGATAATTCTCTTATTTTGGCATTTAATAGTCCACCTTTACCTCTAGGTTCTACAAATATACTTGTATTTGTAGAATAACCGATACCAGGATTAATTACGATGATATCATCTAATTGACCTAATTCATTGATAATTGGTTTTAACTGCACTCCACTACCAGTTGTTCCAGAATCAACAACCGTAAGTTCTGGCAATGACCAATATTCCTTTCCTTTATTAACTACGAAAGCATCAATAATTTTTCCATCTTCAATTATAGGTCTAACTTCAGCAGTTCTACCATTTTGTATTGTTACTTCAGGATTAAAATAATGACCAGAAATTGTTGATCCATATTTACTTCCCTGATCATATAAGTAAGCACCAGTTATTTTACCAGTAACAATGGGCGTAAATGTAAATGTTCCAGTAACTGATGAAGCGAATGATACTTTAGCCTCAACTTTTATATCTGGATATTTAAATACTTGATATCCTGTACCTGTAGAACTTAATCCAACATAATTACCTCTTTCATAATTTAACTTAGATGTTCCACCAATTCCAGCATCCGCTAATCTAAACGAATGATCATCTAATTTTATGACATTGTAAGTATGTGTAGTATCTAATCCCTGAATTGATTTTGGTTGAGTTGATCCTATTCCAGCCATAGTGGAATATTCTACTAAATCTCCATCTATAAATCCATGATTATTAAAATTAATACTATCAAAAGCAGTTGAAATTCCTGAAGGATTTACTGGTAATTTTTTATATTGGAAACCATGACCAGAGTTCAATACTTTTATTTTTCTTAAAGTATTTTTAGATTCTGTTCTAAACTTATGAAAACCAGCAGCATTTGTTGCTGTGGAGAATCCTATGGTATTAATACCTGCGACACCAAACATGGCATCTGCTTCAGTTTTAAATAATCTTATTCTTGTTGGATTGAGTACTTTAATAAAATATGGTGCACCATTTACCAAGAATTCATTAACATTTGTACTAGCTTCTTTAAACTTGGTTATACCTACTGCATCATTTCCATTACTACTATAATAAACTTTTTGACCATCAACAAGATTATGGTCAGATTTAAATGTTATTGTTTCCTCTTGTATATCTAAACCACCTGAGAAGAATATATCTCTACTATCAAACTGAATTTCTCTAAATCTTGGTCCTGTTATTGGTTCTAATAAACAATCCTTACCATTACCACCTGTTAAATTTACAGAAAAAACCTTATCAATATCAAAATCTTGAGCGTCTATAAGAACTTCTTTGACAGATCCTTCAATAACTGGTTCAGCAAAAGCATTTGTTCCGTTAGAATCTATAGGTGCTTCTATGGATAATTTTGGAGGATTGGCAACATCATATCCAGTACCACTATTATAAACATCAACAGATGTTAATGGACCATATGTCATGGTCTCATTTGCTATAGTAGACCTTACTTGTACACCATCAATTAAAACCGCAATATCATTTATTGGTACATCTTTATCTGTAGTAACACTTAGATCTTGAGATAATGGGAACTTTCTTAAGATTCTATTTTCATATAACTGTTTTTGATAATGATCTTTAAGAATGAGACTATGAACATGTGTACCACCAGCTCCAACTGGATCATTCCAAGTTACACTACTAGCACTACCAACAGCACTAATAGAATTGTATAAACTTATAGTTTTTCTATCAGAACCTTCAGCAACACTTACATAATAAGTTTCACCATCATCTAAACCGTTAAATGGTATTCCAATATTATTTGCAGAATCTCTTGTCTGGTAGATAACAGCGTTACCTGTGATAAACTTTGTTGGAGTTGCTAATTTAAACGCACTAAAGTCATATTTTAATCCACTAATAGGATCTGTTTGAGTAAAGTTTGTAGAAGCTGATCCAATCTGCTGATCTTGTACATTTGATCCATGATCTGGATAATGTATTTCTGATACAAATTGACTTAATTTAAGTTGACGACTTGGTAAAGAGTTAGAAGCAACATAACCATCCTTATCACCATCAACATAGACATTCAATACATCAGAAAGAACAACACTATTTGATGCTCCAATACCAATTGCAGTTCCTGCAGTAGTTGTAGAATTAGTTAGTTGTACTTTATTTAAATTTCTTCTTAAATCATACTTAGCACCTGAATTTGGTTCCCCTACAATGAATTGAAGTCCATCTAAAGTAATTACATTAGAAGAATCAACCCTCTTAACAATACCACCACCAACGATTGACATTGTGCCTCTTCTTAAGAAGCTGACATTATCACCAACCTTTAAACTTGATTTGTCAATATCACTTAATAAAGTAAATGATGTTTGACCTGACTGAATACTAGCAACCTGATATCTAGAACTAGTATTATAGATCCAACTATTAGCAAAAACTTCTTTATATGTTTGAGTAATTTCTGGTGTGTTTAATATAATCTCACCAACATTTTTTATAGAAATTTCTTCATCTTCAGCAACTAATGATAAATCTTCACCAGCAACAAAGTTTGATAGAACTCCAGTAATTCTTATTTCACATTTCTTGGATATATCTCCATTTTCATATCCATATACATTCTCAGTTGTTCTTATAGAACTTCCTTGATCAATACTATTGAGAATGTTAGAACAACCAAAGAATTGATTTATTGACTTATTTGTGTAAGTAATAACATTATTTTGACCTTCAGCGATGATTGATCCAGAATCATCAAATCCAATTGTAGAATCTACAATAATACTTGAAGATCCAACGGAAACAGATTCTAAAATTTTAGTTTTAGCATGAATATTGAAAGTTCCTTGAATCGTATCTCTATCATCAAATCCAACAAATAGAGATAGTTGATAATATACTTTACCTTCTCTTGTTATAATTTCAACTTCAGATACAGAGGCATTAGTTTTAGAATCACTTGATTTAAATATAGTTTGTCCAATCAAATTATATGGATCACCGCTAATCGCTTCTGCGACAACGATTTCTCTACGAATAAATTCAGCAGATGAGGGTTTTATTAAACGCTCTTCAAGATCTAATATTTGTGCATCAACACCATATAGAAGTCTGAATAATATTACTATAGATTCTTGAATACCTTTCGACTGATAGAATGATCTGGCATTCTTTATAAAATTACCAACATCAATACCAGGATGGAATGTTTCATCTTCTAAACCTGGTAAAAAAGTTTTCTTTATTTTTGTATAGAATTCTTGTAAAAATAATACGCTTAGATTAGTAACTACCGAATTAATATTGTGAAGAGCAGAGTTACTATCATTAAATATTAAACTTTCTTTATTAACATCTAGTAGAGAAGAAGAAATACCTACATTGTATCCACTTACACCACTAAATCCACGAATACAACCAGTAAAGGTAGTTTCTGTTTTACCAGTATATGATATAATTTCATCATCAATCTTGATAAGACCGTAAGAACTAGGATATCCCTTAGTTGAAGTAACGGTAATTGTTGTATCTGAAGAAGTAATATCTGCAGATAGCGAAGTAGTTCCACTAATAACTTCAGGAACTAGATTATCAACCTTAAGATATCGATCTAAGTTATCAATTAAATCAGTAACACCGCCTTGATACTCTTGAGAAAGATAATATTGTTTTAAAAAATCAGTTGCTAATGGAAAATCAGCTACCACGAATTCTGGTAACTGACTCTCTATTATTTTATTGACTTGAACTCTCTTGTCAAATTCTATGCTCATTCTACTTTCTTTCTATTGATCCGTTAGAATAACTTGATGTATAATAGTCTCGTGAGAATACAACTCCTGAAACATCTTCACCTGATGCAATTACATCCTTCACCATATTTATCGTACTATTTGAAACGTCAAAACTGAGGTATAGATCCTTCAATCCAATAACATCATTTGATTCTGGAAACGCTTGTATTTCAATTAGATCGTTAGCAGCGACTGTAGATGTAATATTAACAGTATTGATGATGAGTTCACCTTTACCGTAATCAACTGTACCCACATCCTTTTTAACGATTCTCATTTCGTTCTTATCATCTTTGGATACAATACATAAAACTCCCTTCTTACTGCCATCTAAATCGCCAGTGGTTGTTTTATTTGGAATATCGGTTAGATAAACAATTTTTGAATATCCAGAAATGTTAAATCCAGTGCTTTTTATGTTAAAACCTGCTTGAGAAATATAGAACCTATTACCAAAGCATAATTCATACTGTGCAAATTGGTTAATTAAAACCTTCATGTCTCTTCTTATCTTCACTTTCGTGATATTAGAAGTAATAGCGTTATTGACTCTATCAATAAGTTGATTCATTTTACTGAATTTAAACCTACCGCCAAACTTATTAATCTCTACGTTATTAGCATATCTCTCAATAGTACTGAGAATATTAGTTCTCAATAAATTACCACTTGAAAATTGAGATGTGTTATAATAAACTGTAGAATCTATTTCAACATATAGTACTTTAAGATCAACAATCTCAGAATTAATACCAGCGATGGAGTAACTCTTTAATTTGTTCTTAATCTGCTGTTTATCAAAATCTGATACAAAAGTGCCATTTTTAGGTTTAATACTAATCTTAACCTTACCGAATTGTGGTGGATCTAATTCTTCACCACCAACAACCGCAACAGAGTCTGTTGCAGGGTAAATTGTCTTTATTATCGCCTCATAATCTCTTGGTGTAACCGCCCTATATTGTGCCGAATACAGTCTAGGAGCCAAATACTTGATTGATGCCAAATCTTCGTTCTCAGACCCGTTTGAGGCACGATTAACAGTGGTTACTGGTACGTTATCGATAGGAATAACTGTTGTAGAACTGTTTCCTCCAGTTAAAAGATATTCACATGTTCCCTGAAATTCAAAAACACCAACAGATCCTGCCTTTCCACCTGCTCCGTTACCTTCAGCACCATCAGTTACAATGTAAGTGACTCTTATTTCTGCTTGATGTTCAAGTTTCTTACCAAAGAATCCGTCTCCAAAGAGAATTTCAACTTTTTCGTCCTGAACTTCTTGAATTAAGAAGATTTCAGAGTTTTTATCTAAGTTAAGGATATTATCAATCTTTTTATATTCTCTACCAAACCCTATTTCACCGATACCTTTAACTCTTACTACTATAGTAGAAGTATCAATACTAGCATTATCTAAAATAAACCTCTGATCAGCACCTGTATTGACAATAAACTTTGTTTCGACTACAGTTCCCTGACTTATTTCAACATTTGTGAAAGATGCTACTCTTTCACCTAAACTATTAGTCGATACGTTCGCTGTAACTGGTGTTGACCTTGAAAATCTGAAATTAGTGTTGTTTGCATTACCCACACAAACAATACCAGGTCTTATTCTAAGTTGTCTTATGTCACTATTAGTATCTTGTATCTTTACGTCAAAATTAACTAGTGCTTTTGCGGCAGTTTTTGATCTAGGTACATATCCAATGTTACGAGCAAGTGATATTACGTTCTCTCTTACGGTTGCAGAGTCTAAAAATGACTCATTTACCACTAAATTAGCGTTAAATGCGTTAATATAGGTATTATATGCTAAAGTATCAATTAAAACTGAAAAATTAGACCCCTCAAAATCAAAATCAGTAAAATTTGAGTTCGATTGTAAGAAATCTTTTAATTGTACCTTAATTTGATCATAATCTAGCGTACTAAATTGCGTGAATGGCATTATCTTATCTGGTAGGTTCTAATAAAAAGGTAAAAGATTGACGAGGAACCGCTAAACCAACAATATCAAAGATAACAGTAACTTCAAAAGCGTTCAAATCGGGTTGTCCTTGAACAATAGTCTGAATATTGTTCACTCTAGGTTCGTAGTTTTGGATTGATGTCCTAATCTGGTCTTCAATAATATAAGAAGTTGTTTGAGTATAGTTTTCAAATAACATTGCTCTAGTATTTGAACCAAATATTGGGTCAAAAAACTTTTCAGAAGGTATAGTCTCCACTATATTCCTAACTGATCTAGCAATTGCACGTTCATTAAGTAGAACGGGCATATCATTGGTAACTGGATGGGGTATAAATGACAAACTTATGTCTTTAAAACCCCTAGACTTTCGCTCAATCGACATTGATAAAGCAATTTATATTATTTTCTCTCTTTATTTATACCAGATTTCTTAATTTACACCATGTTGATAAGAATTTTGCGGAAATTCCTCAATCCAACCATTCATTATGTACTTGTCACCGTTTAAAGGTGGATTTCCACGATGTGTATGTGTCCATCCTGCAGGAAAAACGATGATTTTTCCCATTTTTGGTTCGATTCTACACCTTTGATAGAGGAACTCAGTCTCTCCACCGTCAAAACCATCATTTAAGTAGACAATAACGACTAATTTACGGTAAGTATCAGGAGCACAAGCATCATGATGCCATGTATGATACCCTTCAGAAGGACGAGTCTTCTGTAATTTACAGTATTTGTACTCAAAAGGAGTATTTTTAAGTATTTCGTATGTTTCCATGTAATGGTGAAGCACACTCATTACAATATGATTCCAATCCTGTGCGATTGGAAGAGTAGTATTATAGACACTTTGTTCCTCATGCTGTAATAACTGTGTAATAAAGAGTTGTTCGTTCTTTACTGCACCTGTACTACGTGGAGGAATTAGACCAGCACCAGCAGATGCCATACGTTCATAAAAATCGACAAATTTACTTCCATCAAGATTACTCTGATATTCGGAAATAAAGTTGTCGTGATTTCTATATCCTGTAATTTCAGGAGATTGACTCATCTACCCTGACCTCTGTATCTTTTACGAGCCGAGTTACGGGAGGTAGACCCATATTTTGTATGTTTGCCTGTTCCTTGACGAGACTTTTTCGGGGTTGCCTGTACATAAGTACCGCCTGTCAGACTTGTCTTCATTTTTGCCATAATTAACCTTCAATAAATTCAGTTTTAATATCTTGAGGATGAGGCACTCCACTTATATAAAAGTCTTGTGCCAAATCTTCCATTGTCGTAAAATACTCATCTTGAGAGAGATCCTCATATGCAACCTTACCATCAATAAGAATATTATAACGAGTCACTTAGATCACCCTTGTCTTTTCATGACCGACTCGAACTCTTGGATCACACCAGATCTCGAAACCTGCCTCCTTTGCATCCAAGCAGAATGAGACATCTTCGCCACACATGTCTTGGACTTCGCCACTTTCAAATACCTGCATCTTCGGAGCGAACCAAGGATAAGGCATTTCTTTATGTTCAAAGACACCATTCTTAATGAGTAACCAACCAAAACCAGTATAGTCTACTGTAAATGGTTTCTTTCTCTTTGAAATACTTTCAATGGTTTCATGATTCATCACACCTCCATTGGTACGGAAGTCATCCTCCTCTAACCAATGAGCAACTGATGTAGTCTTACCATCTTCTGTACAATACCAACCAGCAGAAATATCCTGATCCATAAGAAGAATCTGCCAGAACTTCTCTGTGTTGAATACTATGTCACTATCAATCCATAACTGATAATCATACTGTAACTTTCCATCCCAAGGTAATTGATCTGGTCCTCTTAAGACATTCGCACCTAGACACTTACATCTTGCAAAGTTAACCATTGACGAATAATCTTGGGAGATCTGTATCGAAGCCTGTGCTTGGACAAGATCAAAGCATAACTGTACAAAA
>MDTG01288260.1_pt1 | contig 18975 bp, 18 predicted proteins | sample 811421 | NCBI WGS metagenome assembly MDTG01 (sample SAMN05326645, study PRJNA326480) | marine metagenome | isolation source: seawater | place: Pacific Ocean: South East | collected 2011
CGAGTTTGTCGCTCTGAAGCGCTCACTGGAGGCGTCCTGGTGGCGGCTGCTTACCTTAGTCTTGAGCGCGATGGACGTGCTGCGCAGCCAGGCGGCGAGCGCCGCTGGTTTCGCGAACGCCCTGGCGTCCTCTGCCCTCTTGACAGCGGACCTCTCTCGTGACGCACTTGACGCCCTGCCCGATCCGACCGACCTCGCGATCTTCGCGGTGCACGTCTCGGGCGCCTCGTCGATCCTCGGTGCGATCAACATCATCACCACCTTCCTGAACATGCGCGCCCCCGGCATGTCGCTGTTCAAGGTGCCGCTCTTTGCCTGGTCCGTCTTCATCACCGCGTGGCTCATCCTGCTGTCGCTGCCCGTTCTTGCCGGCGCGATCACCATGCTGCTGACCGACCGGAACTTCGGCACCACCTTCTTCGACCCCGCCGGCGGCGGTGACCCGGTGCTCTACCAGCACATCCTGTGGTTCTTCGGCCACCCCGAGGTCTACATCGTGATCCTGCCGGGCTTCGGCATCGCGAGCCACGTCATCGCGACCTTCTCGCGCAAGCCGGTCTTCGGCTACCTGCCGATGGTCTGGGCGATCATCGCGATCGGCGCGCTCGGCTTCGTCGTGTGGGCGCACCACATGTACACCGTGGGCATGTCGCTGACCCAGCAGAGCTACTTCATGCTGGCGACCATGGTCATCGCGGTGCCGACCGGCGTTAAGATCTTCTCGTGGATCGCGACGATGTGGGGCGGCTCGATCGAGTTCAAGACGCCGATGCTCTTCGCCATCGGCTTCCTGATCCTGTTCACCGTGGGCGGCGTCACCGGCATCGTCCTGAGCCAGGCCGCCGTGGACCGCGCATATCACGACACCTACTACGTCGTGGCGCACTTCCACTACACCATGTCGATGGGGGCGGCCTTCACGATCTTCGCGGGCTGTTACTTCTACATGCCAAAGATGACCGGCAAGATGTATCCCGAGGCGCTCGGCAAGCTGCACTTCTGGATGTTCTTCATCGGTGTGAACCTGACGTTCTTCCCGCAGCACTTCCTGGGCCGCCAGGGCATGCCGCGCCGCTACATCGACTACCCGGAGGCATTCGCCACCTGGAACACCGTGTCGAGCTGGGGTGCGCTGCTGTCCTTCGCCTCGTTCCTGCTGTTCTTCGGCATCGTGATCTACACGCTGCGCGCGGGCAAACCCGCCACCGAGAAGAACCCGTGGAACGAGTACGCGGACACGCTCGAGTGGACCCTGCCCTCGCCGCCGCCGGAGCACACTTTCGAGCAGCTCCCGAAGCGCGAGGACTGGGACAAGCAGCACGCGCACTAAGCTGCCCCGCAGATCATCGAAAGGCCCCGGAGCGATCCGGGGCCTTTTCCGTTTCGCCCCTTCAACCGAACCCGCCGGGAAGCTGCATCGCCACCGCATCTTTCTGATGGACCCGACACGCCCCGGTGCTAGAACTCTCTCCGACATGCCGTATCGCTGGGAACATACCACCTCACCCGCGGAGCAGGCCGAGCTTCACCTCTGGCCGCACCAATCCCTCTCGGCCCACGGCTTCTCGATCTTCATCCTAAGCTTCTTCCTGCTCGCGCTGATGCCATTCTTCGGCCTGCTGGGCACCGTGCTGCTCTGGGGCCTGCTGCCCTTCATGCTTGCCGCCGTCGCCGGGCTGTGGTTCGCGATCAAGCGCAACAGCCGCGACCGGCAGGTGCTCGAGATCCTGACGCTCGGCCCCGAACTCACGCGGCTCGAGCGGCACAACCCGCGCGGCCCGGACCAGGACTGGCAGAGCAACACCTACTGGGTGCGCGTCAGCATGCATGAAAAGGGCGGCCCGGTACCCTACTACGTCACCCTCAAGGGTAGCGGACGCGAGGTTGAGATCGGCGCCTTTCTGAGCGAAGACGAACGCAAGGCGCTATTTGCCGAGCTCACCGACCGGGTGCGGCTGCTGACGCAGCCCTGACCCGGCACCCCGACACACGAGGACTCCCGGATGGCGCAGGCCCCAGCGACGCCGAAACTGAAACGCGCCGCCCTGCTGGCGGCAGCGGCCCTGAGCCCGGCATTGGCGCGCAGGCTCTCGCCCGCGCCCTCGGAGCAGGCCGCGCTCGACCTGCGTGACACGGCGCAGGCATCGCCGCGCGCCACCGCCACGCGGGTGATCTTCCTCGTGCCGCTCGTCGGGCCGCATGACGTCGGCGACTGGCAGGCCGTCACGGAACGGCTTTCGCAGACGCTCGAGAGCTTCCTGCGCCAGAGCGGCGACTGGCAGGCGGTGATCTGCTGCCAGGAGCGCCCGCCCCTGCCAGAGGACGACCGGCTGCACTGGTTGCCCTTCGACGATCCGACGCCCGGAAACGACAAGTGGCGCAAGCTCGCGGCACTTTGCGATTATCTTCCCGAGATGGGTCCGGAACCGGCCTACGTCATGAGCTTCGATGCTGACGACCTGATGCGCGACGGAACCGTCGCCGAGATGCTCGACCGGCAGGCCCCCGGCTACCTCGTCGAGACCGGATACGTCATGGACCACGCCACCCGCGGCGTCGCGCTCGCCGGCCCGCGCCGCCTGACACAGCCGCTGCGCAAGCCGTTCTGGAAACTCTGCGGCTCCTGCGCGGCGGTGCATCACGACCCCGCGCAGCCGGAAGGGCGACGCTTCCTGCGCGCCATGACCGCGCACGAACACCGGATGTTTCCCTATCTCGCACGCCTCGCGGGCCGCAGGCTCTCGGCGCTGCGGCGGCCTTCGGTGCTTTACGTGCTGAACCACGGCGAGAACTTCGGTGCGCGGCGCGGGCGCGTCGGGTTCAAGACCCGCTTCGTGGCGCGCTATGCACTCGACCCGCAAGAGTGGAAGGCGGCGGCCAAGGACTTTCCGTCGCCCTGAGCCGCCGCGACCGGGTCAGCTCGCGTTGGCAAGCCGCTCCTTGACCATGGGTCCGACGGCGCCGAAATCCATCTGCCCCTGGTAGCGCGCCTTGAGCACGCCCATTACGCGCCCCATGTCGCGGATCGAGCTTGCGCCCACCTCTTCGACGGCCCCATCCACCGCTTTTGAAATCTCTTTCTTGCTCAACGGCTTGGGCAGATACTCCTCGATGATCTCCACCTCGGCCAGCTCCCGCTCGGCCAAGTCGAGCCGTCCGCCTTCCTCGTAGGTGCGCGCGCTCTCCCGGCGCTGCTTCCCCATCTTGCCGAGAATGGCCATGATGACGGTATCGTCGACCCCGCCGTCGATCCCCTCGGCACGGGCGGCAATGTCACGATCCTTGATCGCGGCGTTGATCAGCCGCAGCGTCGACAGGCGGTCTGTCGCCTTGTCCTTCATCGCCTGCTTGGTCGCAGCCGATATGCGTTCACGCAAATTCATGTCGAACGGTATCCCCAAATCCATCCCGAAGGCCCCAACCTACCCAAAGCACCCGCCCCGCGCAACTCTGCCCCGCGCCATCATAACACACTGTATTTACTAGGTTTATCATTTCCGGGAGGATCTTGACCCCGCGCGGCCCACACCTTACCTATGGCGCAATTTGCCGCCCGCCCGCTGCCACAGGAGTCGCGCCATGCCCCAGACACAAAAGCCCACCGCCTGCCTCGCCCTTGCCGATGGCACCGTCTTCTACGGACAGGGCTTCGGCGCCGTCGGTCAGACCGAGGCGGAGCTCTGCTTCAACACCGCCATGTCGGGCTACCAGGAGATCATGACCGATCCGTCCTACGCGGGCCAGATCGTCACCTTCACCTTCCCGCACATCGGCAACGTGGGCGTGAACCCCGACGACGACGAGACCGGCGACCCGGTGGCGGCCGGCATGGTGGTCAAGTGGATGCCCACGACGGCCTCGAACTGGCGCGCGGTGCAGGAGCTTTCCGAGTGGCTCGCGGCACGAGGCCGGGTGGCGATCGGTGGCATCGACACCCGCCGGCTGACCCGTGCGATCCGCCAGTCGGGCGCCCCCCACGTGGCGCTGGCGCACGATCCCGAGGGCAACTTCGACGTCGAGAAGCTGGTCGCGGCGGCACGCGCCTTCCCCGGCCTCACCGGTGTCGACCTTGCCCGCGACGTGACCTGCGCGCAAAGCTACCGCTGGGACGAGATGCGGTGGGCCTGGCCCGAGGGCTACGCCCGCCAAACCGCACCGAAGAAGAAGGTCGTCGCAATCGACTACGGCGCCAAGCGCAACATCCTGCGCTGCCTCGCCTCGGCCGGCTGCGACGTGACCGTGCTGCCCGCGACCGCCACCAAGGAAGATATCCTCGGCTTCGCTCCGGACGGTGTGTTCCTGTCGAACGGCCCCGGTGACCCGGCGGCCACCGGCGAATACGCGGTGCCGATGATCCGCAGCATCCTCGACGATACCGAGCTGCCGATCTTCGGCATCTGCCTCGGGCACCAGATCCTCGCGCGGGCGCTCGGTGGCAAGACCGTCAAGATGAACCACGGCCACCACGGCGCGAACCACCCGGTGAAGGAAATCGAGACCGGCAAGGTCGAGATCACCTCGATGAACCACGGCTTCGCGGTCGACGGCCAGTCGCTGCCCTCCGGCGTGATCGAGACGCATGTCTCGCTGTTCGACGGTTCGAACTGCGGCATCCGCATGACCGACCGCCCGGTGTTCTCGGTCCAGCATCACCCCGAGGCCAGCCCGGGCCCGCAAGACAGCTTCTACCTGTTCGAGCGGTTCGTCGCGGCGATGTAAGCCGCGCATAATTTCCCGGCACAGGGGGTGAATTAACCCCCTGTTTACCTCAATGACGTGTCCTTCCCCTGTGCAGGTGCAGGACCACGTCATGAGTGAAACCGATTTGTCGCTGGCGACCGCCCCAAGGCACCGCCCGGTGCCCCGCCGCCGTCGCCCCATTGTGTCGATCCTGATGCAGGATCACGGGCTTGCCCCGGCAGACGCGATGACGGCCCTCTCCGAGGCCCATCGCAGCGGTGCGGACGTGTCGCAAGCGCTTCTCGCGGAAGAGCTTTCACGGCCGGAAACGATCCTTGCAGCGCAATCCACACGTCACGGCGCCCTCGTTCTGGACCCCGCGAAGGATCCGCCCGACCCGGCGCTCGCCGGCCTTCTGCCCCCGGAGGTCTGCCTTCGCCATGCTGTGCTGCCGTGGCGTCGCAGCGGCGGCAGGCTGACCGTCGCCACCGCCCGGCCCGAACGGTTCGAGGATCTCGCGGCCCTCCTGCCGGACGAGACAGACCCTATCGAGATGGCGCTGCTTCCGGAGGGGCTGCTCCACGAGATCATCACGGATCGACACGGCGACGAGATGGCGCGGCGGGCCGAAACGCAGGTTCCGACCCATGAAAGCTGCCGAGACATGGGCCCGGGCGCGGCTCAGCGGCTCGGGCTGGGCCTGCTCTGTGCCCTTGCGTGTCTCGTCGGGCTGCTACTCGCTCCGACCCTTTTCTTCACCATGGCGACCCTGCTGGCGATCGGGACATTGCTCTTCGCGCAACTGATGAAGGTGGCGGCGCTCGTTGCGAGTCAGCTGAGCCGCCAGACGGAAAGCGCGGCTCATGGCACCCGCGCGACCGTCTCGCTGCTGATCCCGCTTTTCCGGGAAGAAGATATCGCCGGTGACCTGCTGCGCCGCCTGAAGCGGCTCGACTACCCGCGCGCCGGGCTCGACATCCTGTTCATCCTCGAGGCACGGGACGAGACCACCCGAAGGGCGCTAGAGGGGCTGTGTCTACCGCCGTTCGTGCGGGTGATCGAGGTGCCAGACGGACCGATCACGACCAAGCCGCGCGCGATGAACTACGCGCTGCGCTTCGCCCGGGGCGAGATCGTCGGGATCTACGATGCCGAGGACGCGCCCGCCCCCGACCATTTGCAGCGTGTCGTAGGGCACTTCGCCCGCAGCCCGCCCGAGATGGCCTGCCTGCAGGGCATCCTCGATTTCTACAACCCGCAAGCCAACTGGCTGTCGCGCTGCTTCACCATCGAATACGCCACTTGGTTCCGGGTGGTGCTGCCGGGGCTCGCACGGCTCGGCTTCGCGATCCCGCTCGGAGGCACGACGGTGTTCTTCCGCCGCGAGGCGCTCGAAGCGGTCGGCGGCTGGGACGCGCACAACGTGACCGAGGATGCCGACCTCGGCGTGCGGCTCGCGCGGCACGGCTACCGCACGGAACTGCTGCCGATCGTCACCCGCGAGGAAGCGAACAACCGGCTCTGGCCATGGATCCGGCAGCGGTCCCGCTGGCTCAAGGGCTACATGATCACCTGGCGCGTCCACATGCGCGCGCCATGGCGTCTTCGGCGCGAGCTTGGCAGCTGGAAGACATTCGGGGTCCAGCTGGTCTTCCTGACCGCCTTCCTGCAATTCCTGCTGGCGCCGGCGCTCTGGTCCTTCTGGCTGGTGCTGGCCGGTTGGTCGCATCCCTTCGGCGCGTTGTTCGGCACCGACGCGTTGCGCGCCCTGCTCTGGACCTTCCTCGCGACCGAGGGTGTCTCGCTGCTGGTCAGCATCGCCGCGATCTCGCGCAGTCCGCACACCGGGCTCCTGCCCTGGGCACCGACGCTTTTCCTGTATTTCCCGCTCGGGGCGATTGCCGCCTACAAGGCCGCTTTCGAGCTGGTCTCGAAGCCGTTCTACTGGGACAAGACCGCGCACGGGCGCTCGGCGCCGGACCACGCCGGTGCCGACCTGCCCGAGGATGGGCCTGCGAAACGAAGCTGAGTGCCTTCAGTCGACCTTGTGACTGTCGAGCTTCAGCCGCGTCACGAAGGCCACAGAGATGTGGTCGCGCAGAGCCTTGTAGGCCGCGTCTTCATCCCGCCGAGCAATGGCATCGACGATGGCCTTGTGCTCGGCCAGCGCAATCTCGCCCCGGCCCTGCGCCGCGAGCGAGGTCGTGGCCATCAGCGCCATCGAGCGATGCACGAGGTCGAGCTGCTGCACCAGGAAGCGGTTGTGCGAGGCAAGGTGGATCATCTTGTGAAACCGACGGTTCGCGCGTGCCAGCGCCGAAGGGTCGTCGAGCAGCGCCCGGTCCTCGCCCACCATCTCGCGCAGCACCTGGATCTCTTCCTCTGTGGCGTGCCGTGCCGCCAGCCGGGCCGCCAGACCCTCGAGCTCGGTGCGCACCACGTAGAGCTCGGCCATCTGGTTGTGGTCGAGCGATGCCACGATCAGCGAGCGCCCGTCGCGGGTCAGCAGCGACTGCGTTTCAAGCCGCTGCAATGCCTCGCGGATCGGGGTGCGCGAGACGCCGAACCGTTCGGCCAGCTCGCTTTCCACCAGCCGGTCGCCGGGGCGGTACACGCCGGAATCGATCGCCTCCAGGATCAGCGTGTAGGCGTCCTTGTTGGGCGTCCGGATCTGGTTCATTCGTCTCTCCTCGCTCGATCGGTCCAAGATAGCGCCACCACGCCGGCAGGATCAATGCGCCCATTGCCGCTCCCGCGGCGCAGGGGTAAGATCAGACCCATGGTAAAACAGCATTTTGCCCACGTCCGGCACTGGGTCTTCGACCTCGACAACACGCTCTACCCACCGGCGGCCCGGCTCTTCGATCAGATCGAGCGTCGGATGACCAGCTTCGTCATGCGCATCACCGGCGCCGACCACGACGAGGCCGACCGCCTGCGCAAGCATTACTGGCAGGCGCACGGCACGACGCTCGCGGGGCTCATGGCGGAACATCGCGTCGATCCCGACGCCTACCTCGAAGAGGTTCACGACATCTCCTTCGACGCGCTCGCGCCCGATCCGCATCTTGCCGAGCTGATCGGCCAGCTGCCGGGGCGCAGGATCGTCTACACCAACGGCAGCGCCCCCTACGCGGCGCAGGTCCTGCGCGCGCGCGGGCTCGATGCGGCCTTTGACGCGATCTACGGCGTGGAACACGCCGGCTACCTTCCGAAGCCGCAGGAGATGGCGTTTCGCGCGGTGTTCGATCGTGACGGCACCGACCCGATGCAGGCCGCCATGTTCGAGGACGATCCGCGCAACCTCACGGCCCCGCACGCCATGGGAATGCGGACCGTGCATGTCGCTCCCGAACGCGGCGAGGGCGGACATATCGAGCATCACGCACCGGACCTGCCCGCGTTTCTCGGTCGCCTCGGCTGAGGTGGACCCGATCCCCAGCCCCGTCGCAAAGATGGGCCGGGGATGCGACAATTCGAGCATGTAAACCGGCCCGCCGGGCCCCTATCTAGGCGTCGATCCGTGCCACAGGAGACGCACATGTCCGACACATCGACTCGACTTCCGCTCACCCACCGCCTGCCCTTCGTCCGCGATCTCGTTCGCGACTTCGAGGGCAACATCTACTACTTCCTGCTCATCGTCCTCACGCTCGTGGTGCTTGCGGTGAAGACCTGGGGGCTGGTCGCACTGGGGCTGCTCGGCGTGAGCCTGACGCCGGTGATGTTCGTGATCATCCTGCTCATCACGCTGGGCAAGTGACGCCGAGCCCCCGGGCTCGCACGTCGCATTGGCAACCCGCCGCAGCCTGCCCTAGATAGGGGGCAAAGGAGTGCGGTCATGGATTACGACATTCTCATTTCGGGCGGCGGCATCGCGGGTCTGACCGCGGCCGCCGCCTTCGGCTCCGCCGGGTTCTCGGTGCTCTGCGTCGACCCCGCCCCGCCGGTCACCGCCCGCGAGGCCGCCGGCGCCGACATGCGGACCACCGCCTTCCTGCAACCGGCACAGGCGTTCCTCGAGGAAACCGGCCTCTGGGCCCGGCTCGAGAGCCACGCCATGCCGCTGCAGGTGATGCGCATCGTCGACGCCGGCGGCGAGCGGCCCGAGCCGCGTATCGTCAAGGATTTCGACGCCACCGACATCTCCGACAAGCCGTTTGGCTGGAACCTGCCGAACTGGCTGCTGCGTCGCGAGATGGCCGCGCATCTCGACGAAATGCCCAACGTCGACTTCCGCCCGGGCACCGGCACCTCGACGCTCTTCACCCGCGAGGCCCATGCGCGCGTCGGCCTCTCCGACGGCAGCAGCGCACAGGTGCGGCTGGTGGTCGCCGCCGACGGGCGCAACTCGCCGATGCGGCAGGCGGCCGAGATCGGCGTGAAGACCACCCGCTTCGGGCAGAAGGCGCTGGCCTTCGCCGTGACCCATCCCATCCCGCACGGCAACGTCTCGACCGAGATCCACCGCACCGGCGGCCCCTTCACGCTGGTGCCGCTGCCCGACCACGAGGGCCAGCCCTGCTCGGCCGTGGTCTGGATGGAGGAAGGCCCCAAGGCCGAGGCACTCTTCGAACTCGACACGCCCGCGCTCGAGGCCGCCATGTCCGAGCGGTCGTGCCACATTCTCGGTCAGCTGACGCTTGCCTCGCAGCGCACCATCTGGCCGATCATCGCCCAGCACGCGGAGTGGCTTTACGGCGAACGGCTGGCGCTGGTGGCCGAGGCGGCGCATGTGGTGCCGCCGATCGGGGCGCAGGGCCTGAACATGTCGCTGAACGACCTGCGGGTGTTGCGCGATCTCGCCACCGCCGCGCCGGAGCGGCTTGGCGACCGGCAGATGCTCGAGAGCTACCACCGCAAGCGCATCGTCGACATCCGCGCGCGGGTGGCCGGGATCACAATGCTGAACCGCACCTCGATGCTGTCGGCCGCGCCCCTGCGCGATGCCCGCGCCCATGCGCTCGATGCGCTCTACAGCGTGACGCCGGTGCGCAAGACCCTGATGCAGCTCGGGCTGGGCGCGCGAGGCTAGGAAAAGCCGCGTGAGCGCCGGTCGATGGGCTGGCGCTCTGCCTGCAAAGCCTCGCGGTTCATCTCGATCACGTCCGAATGACCTAGACAGGCGGCGCTGGCCTCACCAGGGCGGCGGCGCTCCGCGCCTTGTTCCGCGCAGGGCGCCGCTCTTAGGGTGGGCTCGTAGCCCACCCCGGCACACATACCGCTCAGAGCGCGGCGTCGAGCACCTTTTCCAGCCGTGCCACCGTCGCATCGACGTCGCGCAGCTTGTCGAGGCCGAAGAGCCCGAGGCGGAACGTGGAGAAGCCCGCCGGCTCGTCGCACTGCAGCGGCACCCCGGCGGCGATCTGCGCGCCTTCCTTCACGAAGGCCTTGCCGGTCTTCACCTCGGGGTCATCGGTGTAGCAGACCACCACGCCCGGCGCGGCAAAGCCCTCGGCCGCGACCGAGGCCACGCCGCGTGCCGCGAGCGCTGCCCGGACCTTCTGGCCGAGATCCCACTGTGCCGCCTTGGCGGCCTCGAAGCCCATGTCGCGGGTCTCGACCATCGCGTCGCGGAACATCCGCAGCCCGTCCGTCGGCATGGTGGCGTGGTAGGCGTGGCCGCCCTCCTCGTAGGCCGCCATGATCTGGCGCCACTTCTTGAGGTCCATCGCGAAGGAGTTGGACTCGGTCTCCTCGAGCCGTGCCAGCGCCCGGTCGGACATCATCACGAGACCGGCGCAGGGCGTGGCCGACCAGCCCTTCTGCGGCGCCGAGAGCAACACGTCGACGCCGGTCGCGGCCATGTCGACCCAGACGCAGCCGCTGGCGATGCAGTCGAGCACCATCAGCGCGCCCACCTCATGCGCGGCCTCGGCCAGCGCCTTGATGTAGTCGTCGGGCAGGATCACCCCGGCCGAGGTCTCGACATGCGGCGCAAAGACGATCTCGGGGCTCTCGCGGTGAATCGCGGCGACCACCTCGTCGATCGGCGCGGGCGCGAAGGGCGCGGTGGGTTCGTTGGCGGTCTGCCGGGCCTTCATAACCGTCACCTCGCCGCCGAAGCCGCCGGCCTCGAAGATCTGCGACCAGCGGAACGAGAACCAGCCGTTGCGCACGACCAGCGCCCTGGCGCCCTGCCCGAACTGGCGGGCGACGGCCTCCATGCCGAAGGTGCCGCCACCGGGCACCAGCGCCACGCCGTCGGCGCGGTAGACCTCGCGCAGCATCGAGGAGATGTCGCGCATCACCCCTTGGAAAGCGGCGGACATGTGGTTCAGGGAGCGGTCGGTGAAGACCACGGAAAATTCTTCGAGCCCCTCGGGGTCGACGTCATCGCGAAGCGGCATGGCTGTCTCCTTTTCCCTCTGGGTGTAGTCCTATCGCCGCTGCACGCAATGCACAAAGGCTCCATAAGTCGCGGGCGCCCGCATTCCTGCCGTTGCGAAGCGACGGGACGGCGGGCGGGGCGATTGGCCGAAGGCCGAGCGCCGTCCCGACGGCCCCGCTACAGCGGACCCGGCCGACGCTCCTCGCTCAGCATGACGTTCGCCTCGACGTTGCCCACACCGGGCAGCGTCATGATCCGCCGCCGCAGCACGCGCTCGAAATCCGGCAGGTCACGCGCGACGACCCGCAGCCGGTAGTCGAAGGCGCCAAGCACGTGGTCGACCACCTGGACCTCGGGAATCGCCCGCACCGCGCGCTCGAAATCCTCGAGACTCACCCGCCCCTTGGTGGCGAGCTTGATCCCGAGGAAGACCGTCACCCCGAACCCCAGCCGCTCGAGATCCAGATCGAGCCGCGCGCCACGAAACACCCCTGCCGCCCGCAGCCGCTGGATGCGGCGCCAGCAGGCCGGCTGCGAGAGCCCCAGCCGCCGTCCCAGCGCCCCGGCGCTCGCGTGCGCGTCCTCGGCCAGCGCGCGCACCAGCGCCCGGTCGATCTCGTCAAGCTCCAGCGGCCCCGCGCTCACAGCGGCACCGTTTCGTCGGACTGCACGAGGGCCACGTGCATCAGCGCCTCGATGTCGGCGATGTGCGGCAGGGTCAGCAGCTTCTCGCGGTAGAGCGCCTGGTAGTGCGCGAGGTCACGCGCGATCACCGCCAGCCGCACGTCGATGGAGCCAAGGAAGGTCTGGATCTCGGTCACCTCGGGCACCTCGCGCGCGCCCGCGATGAACTCGTCGAAGGCGCGCGGCGCGGTCTTGTCGAGCGTGACCCGCAGCATCACCTCGATGTCGTAGCCGAGCGCCGGCCAGTGGATCACCCCGCGCACGCCCCGCAGCACGCCGGCCTCGCGCATCGCGGCGATCCGCCGGGCCAGCGTCGAGGGCGTGACGCCTGCACGCTCCGCCAGTTCGACCGAGGGCGCACCCGGGTCGGCCTGGTACTGGCGCAGGATGCGCCGATCCGTGTCATCGAGCATGAATTCACCGTGATTGCCGGAATGCAAGAATGATTTTTCACCAATCGGCGAAATTCGCAAGCAAAACGCAACCACTCTCGCCGGGCGATCTCTAGGGTGCAGCCCATAACAAAAGCAAGGAAGGAGCGAGAGATGCGCGTCTATTACGATCGTGATTGCGACATCAACCTCATCAAGGACAAGAAGGTCGCGATCCTGGGCTACGGCTCGCAGGGTCACGCCCACGCGCTGAACCTGCGCGATTCCGGTGCCAAGAACGTGGTCATCGCCCTGCGCGAGGGCTCCCCGTCGGCGAAGAAGGCCGAGGGCGAGGGCCTGCAGGTCATGGGCATCGCCGAAGCGGCGGCCTGGTGCGACCTGATCATGTTCACCATGCCCGACGAGCTGCAGGCAGAGACCTACAAGAAGCACGTGCGCGACAACCTCAAGCCCGGCTCGGCCATCGCCTTTGCCCACGGCCTGAACGTGCACTTCGGCCTGATCGAGGCGCCCGAGGGTGTCGACGTGATCATGATGGCGCCGAAGGGCCCGGGCCACACCGTGCGCGGCGAATACGTCAAGGGCGGCGGCGTTCCCTGCCTCGTGGCCGTCGATGCCGACGCCACCGGCAAGGCGCTTGAAATCGGCCTGTCCTACTGCTCCGCCATCGGTGGCGGCCGCTCGGGCATCATCGAGACCAACTTCCGCGAAGAGTGCGAAACCGACCTCTTCGGCGAGCAGGTCGTGCTTTGCGGCGGTCTCGTCGAGCTGATCCGCATGGGCTTCGAGACCCTCGTGGAAGCCGGCTACGCCCCCGAGATGGCCTATTTCGAGTGCCTGCACGAGGTGAAGCTGATCGTGGACCTGATCTACGAAGGCGGCATCGCGAACATGAACTACTCGATCTCCAACACCGCCGAGTACGGCGAGTACGTGTCCGGCCCGCGCATTCTCCCCTACGAGGAGACCAAGAAGCGCATGAAGGACGTGCTCACCGACATCCAGCAGGGCAAGTTCGTGCGTGACTTCATGCAGGAAAACGCCGTCGGTCAGCCGTTCTTCAAGGCGACCCGCCGGATCAACGACGAGCACCAGATCGAGCAGGTCGGCGAGAAGCTGCGCGAGATGATGCCGTGGATCTCGGCCGGCAAGATGGTCGACAAGGCAAAGAACTGATCGCCACCGATCCGGTTCGCATCACGAGGCCCGCGCCACCCCGGCGTGGGCCTTTCTCGTTCCGGGCACGGGCTTGGGGCTTACAGCGCCGGGCCGCGCTTCTGCCGGATCGCCGCGTCCACCTGCGGCGCGACGGTGCACCATTCGTCATCGCGGGCGAGCCAGACGGCGTCGCGCGTCTCGGCCGCGACGGTGATGCGCTCGTCCGCGTGCTCGACGATCGAGGGCGGCAGGATCGAAAGGAAGAGAAACAGGGCTTCGGCGGTCAGGCACATGGAGAGTATCCTCTGCAACAAGGTCCTCCCCCCACTTCAACTTGAGGCGCTGCCGTCGTTCGGCCAGGGGAAATCGCGCCGCAGCGCAGCATTTCCGCTGACTCGCCCCGCCGGATGATGAAATATCATGCAGTCCGGCGGGGTGCGGGGTCAGCGCGTCAGAGGCCCAGCGAGCCGAGCACGATCACCGTGACCGTCGCCAGCACGGGGATCGCGACGGCGACCATGAAGATGTCGGAGTAGCTCTTCTCGTGGGTCATGCCGGTGATCGCCAGCAGCGTGATCACCGCGCCGTTGTGCGGCAGCGCGTCGAAGCCACCCGAGCTCAGCGCCGTCACCCGGTGCATCAGCCCCATGGCCACGCCCTGCTCCTGCCCCATCTGCGCGAACTGGTCGCCCAGCGCGTCGAGCGCGATGGACATGCCGCCCGAGGCCGAGCCGGTGATGCCCGCGAGCGCGTTGACCGCCACCGCGAGCGAGGCGACCGGGTTGTCGGGAAACAGGCCCAGCACCGCGTCACGGATGATCGTGAAGGCCGGCAGCGAGGCGATGACCGCGCCGTAGCCGACCTCGGAGGCGGTGTTGAACACCGGCAGCAGCGAGCCCATGGTGCCGGTGTTCACCGTGTCGAGCACATCCGCGAAGCGCCGCCAGTTGAGCGCCAGCGCCAGCAGGATCGACAGCGTCAGCGACACGATGATGGCCCAGATGCCCGCGACCGAGGACAGGTCGGTCTCGCCGTATTCCGGCAGCGACAGGTAGTCGGCGGACATTGCCGGGAAGATCACGTAGGTGAAGAGCGCGTTGAGCCCGATCACCGCGATGACCGGCGCGATGGCGATGGCGAAGTTCGGCAGCTTCGCATCCGCCGGCAGGGTGCTGTCGGCGCCGGTTTCCTCGTGCTGGCCGTAGCCCTCGCCCCGCCCCTGTGCAGCCGCGCGGCGCCGGTTCAGCCACAGGGTGCCTCCGCCCAGCATGATGACGCCCGCGAGCGTCCCGAGCAGCGGCGCGGCGAAGACGTTGGTGCCGAAGAACGGGATCGGAATGGCGTTCTGGATCGCCGGCGTGCCGGGGAAAGCCGTCATCGTGAAGGTGAAAGAGCCCAGCGCGATGGCCGCGGGAAGCAGCCGCTTGGGCACGTCGGCGCGGCGGAACAGCGCGTTGGCGATCGGGTAGATCGCGAAGGCCACCACGAAAAGCGAAACCCCGCCGTAGGTCAGCACGCCGCAGGCCAGCACCACCGCAAGGATTGCCTGCCCGGGGCCGACCCATGCCACGATGCGCTCGGCGATGGTGCGCGCGGCGCCGCCGTCGGCCATCACCTTGCCGAAGATCGCGCCCAGCAGAAACAGCGGGAAGTAGGTGATGATGTAGCCGCCGAGGCTGTCCATGAACACCTGCGTGTAGGTGGCCAGCACCGGCAGCCCGCCGGACATGATGACCGCCAGCGCCGACAGCAGCGGCGCGAGGATCAGCACGTTGATCCCCCGGTATGCCAGGAACATCAGCAGTCCCAGCGACAGAACGATTCCGAAAAGCCCCATGCGCGCCATCCTCCAGGTTGCACCATGGCGCGACCTAATCCCGCGATGGGTGCCGGACAGGCCAACGCCGCCGTCCGCCTTTCACGTTCGCGTCAGCCGTTCAATTCCTGCCGCGACGTCAGAACAGCAGCCCCCAGATCAGCGGCAGCAGGATCGCCGTCGCCAGCGCGTTGAGCCCCATGGCGAGCCCGGCGAGGGCACCCGCCGTCTCGTTCACCTGCAGGGCCCGCGCGGTGCCGATGCCGTGGCTCGCGGTACCGATGGCAAGGCCGCGCGCACTCCCTGCCCGGACGCGCACGGCGGTCAGCACCCACGGTCCGATCATCGCCCCGAGGATGCCGGTCACGATCACCAGCACCGCCGTCAGCGACGGCACGCCACCGATCTCGCGGGCGATGGCCATGGCCACCGGCGCGGTGACCGATTTCGGCGCGATCGAGGCCAACACCTCGGCGCTGCCGCCCATGAGCCACGTCACCCCCACTGCCGACAGGATCGCGGTGAGCGAGCCGCAGAGAAGGCTGACCGCGATGGCCGGCCCCGAGCGCCGCACCATGTGCCATTGCCGGTAGAGCGGCACCGCAAGCGAGACCGTCGCAGGCCCCAGCAGGAAGTGCACGAACTGCGCGCCCTCGAAATAGGTGGCGTAGTCGGTGCCCGTCGCCAGCAGCACGAGCACCACGAGGATCACCGCCCCCAGAACCGGGTTCAGCAGCGGGTTGCGCCCACCCTTCTCGAACAGCCAGGACGCCGCCTGGAACGCCACGAGCGTCAGCGTCAGGTGAAAGAGCGGCGAGGCGCTGAGGTAGACCCAGGTGTCCTGGAGGCTCTGGAGGTTATCCATCCGCTTGCTCCGCGCCACGACCGAGCCACGCCATCAGCAGGCCGGTGACCGCGATGGTGACGACGGTGCTCACCAGCAGGCCGAGCCCCAGCGGCAGCGCCGCGTCGGCGAGCAGGTGGAAATGCAGCATAACCCCGGCGCCCGCGGGCACGAACAGCAGCGACATCGCCTTTTGCAGGCCTCCGGCGGCCTGCCCCAGCCCCTCGGGCACATGGCCACGGAGCATCAGGATGGCGAACAGCAGCACCATGCCGAGCACCGGCCCCGGCACGGGCAGCACCAGCGCGCCGACGACCAGCTCTCCGACAAGCTGGCAGAGAAAGATGAGCGTGAGATGGCCGAGCATGGGCGTCTCCCTTGAAGCGGTTTCCAGGGAATTAAGACGCGCCGTCGCTCCGGGGATCAAGTGGGGTGCGCCCGATGCAGCGCATCAGGGGCGCGTCGCGGGCGCCCGTGGCCGGACAAGGACGCGGACGCTTTCTGGGCAGGCGCACGCAATCAGGCTGGACGGCTGTTCCGGCACGGGGGCGGCGGGCAAGGCGCACGCCCTGCCCGCCTTGCCGGATCACGACCGGGATCACTCCCAGCAGCTGACCTTGACGGTCATGTCGGCGGCCAGCGAAGTCAGATCCTCCGGATCCATCGCCCGCTCGCCCCGCGTCTCGCTCGCCGAGACGCCGCTGTCGCGCAGGAACGCCTGCAGCGCACTGGCATCAGCCGCGAAGGCGACGTCGTCGGGCAGAGCCTGGTTGCCCTGCCTCTGCGGCAACAGCATCCCGAGGACGGCACCGCCATTGTCGAGCACCGGACCGCCGGCGTCGCCCGGCCGCGCCGACAGCGCAAGGCGCTCGAGCTCGGCCTCGCCTTCGAGCCCCTGCAGGTCCTCGAGCGAGCCGAAGGTCAGCGTGGGCGCGCTCAGCACGCCGCCGAAGGGGTAGCCGGCCACCGCCACCTCGGACTTCAGGCGGGGCGTGTCGGCGCGGAAGGCACCAACGGCCCGGGGCGCCAGCGCCTCGGATGGGCGCAGCAGCGCCGCGCCGAGGTCCGCGTCGGAGGCCGCCACCGACGCCTCGTAGGTGTCGTCGAGGGTGACGCGCCCGCAGGACTGCACCGCATTCGCCGCAGTGACCACGGCGCCGCGCCCGTCGACGAAGAAGCCGGAGACGGTCGCCGTCGGCTTGCGGATCTCGAGCCCGGAGACGAGGTCGACTGCCTGGCCCTCGTCGGTGATCTGCGTCGGGTCGAGCACCGCGTCGGTGGTCGAGAACGACGCCCGCATGGCGTTCATCACGCGCTCGCGCCGCTCTTCGTCTCCGGCGGGCCAGATCAGCGTCCAGCCCTTGATATGGCCATCGCGCAGCGTGACCTCGGTGTGGCTCACGATGCTGCTGTTGCGCCCGGTGAGCGAAAAGCCGTTGCCGCGCCGTTCGCGCGGGCCGTCGAGCGGCACGATCTCGAGCGTCTGCATGATCTCGTAGAGCCCGTTGAGCGCGGCGCGGTCACCCGGCTGGCTGATGAGCAGCACGCGCGCATCGAGATCGCCGGTCGGCTCGTAGAGGGCAAAGGGCGCCTCGTAGCGGTCGAAGGCCACGGCACCGAGCGGCATCTCGATGCGGATGCCCGCGCGGTCGTCGGTGACCAGCGTCATGTCCATGCCCTCGAGCACGGCATTGTACTGGTCGAGCAGGTCCTGCCGCTGCATCGTGGTCAGCACGCCGGTGCGCTCGTAGCCGTTCTGGCCCTGCCATTCCGCCATGGCGCTGCGCGTGCCACGCCCGAAGGCGGCGTCGATGCCCGCGTCGTAGACCCCGGCCCAGCGCAGGGCGATCTGCAGTTGCTCGCGCTCGGAGCGGGTAAGCTGCGCCTCGCTCGCGCGCGCCTGACGCGGGGTCTCGTCGACCACGGGTTCGGGCTGCGGCTCGGGCTCGGCTTCCGGCGCGGGCGCGTCCTGCGGGCCCGAGGTGTCCGGCGCATTGTCGAGCGCCTGCGCGAGTTCCTCGGTGCTGATCCCCTCTTCCGGCTCTTCCGCCTCGGGCCCGGGGGCAGCCTGCGGATCGTTCAGCGCGGCACCCACCGGCCAGAACTGGTCGTTGTACTCGGTCGAGGCGGCAAGATAGCTATCCCGCGGGATCAGCCCGTTGCCACGCAGGCTGCGCAGCAGCGCCTGCGCCGAGTCCGGCTGATAGGGACCGAGCGCGATGCCGTACCAGCCACCGCCCAGCGAGAAGCCGTTGACGTTGTCGAGCTGGCGCGCGTATCCGCGAAGCGACTGCTCGGCCTGGTTCAGGCTCGGCTGGGCCTCGATCTGGATATAGACAAGTTCCTGTGTATTCGACTGGGCGAATGCGTGGCCCGTGATCACGAGAGCGGTCGCGCTCGCCATCAGAAATGATTTCAACATACTCGTGGCTGCCCCTCAGGCCTTGGCTTCTTTTGACTGTCGAACTGTGTACCAGACCCCGTCTGGCCGTCACCTCAAAATATGGTCAGCCCCGAGATTGACCGTCGGGGCTGTGACGCATAATCAAGGCCCGGCATCCCGACAGGATACGAACAGGACAGAGCTAGGGCATTTTCCGATGATCGACACCAGTAACAAACCGCGCAGCTTCCAGGAGATCATCCTGCGACTGCAAAGCTACTGGGCGTCCAAGGGCTGCGCCATCCTGCAGCCCTACGACATGGAGGTCGGCGCCGGCACCTTCCACCCGGCCACGACGCTGCGCGCGCTCGGCTCGAAGCCCTGGGCGGCGGCCTACGTGCAGCCCTCGCGCCGCCCGACCGACGGGCGCTACGGCGAGAACCCGAACCGGCTGCAGCACTACTACCAGTTCCAGGTGCTCATCAAACCCTCGCCGCCGGATCTCCAGAAGCTCTACCTGGGCTCACTGGAGGCCATCGGCATCGACATGAGCATGCACGACGTCCGCTTCGTCGAGGACGACTGGGAAAGCCCGACGCTGGGCGCCTGGGGTCTTGGCTGGGAGGTCTGGTGCGACGGCATGGAAGTGTCGCAGTTCACCTATTTCCAGCAGGTCGGCGGCCACGA
>MDTG01313468.1_pt1 | contig 18975 bp, 16 predicted proteins | sample 811421 | NCBI WGS metagenome assembly MDTG01 (sample SAMN05326645, study PRJNA326480) | marine metagenome | isolation source: seawater | place: Pacific Ocean: South East | collected 2011
ACATTACCATCTCCATATGGTGATGATAGAGAGAACCCCTTAATTGAAGTTATTTTTTCGTCAATATTAAATTTTAAATTCATTTTTTAAATTTCATATTTATGAATTCCTTTTTCATATAATGTTTCATACATTTTTGATATTACATCTCTTGGTAGTCTGTTATCATTTAAAATTAATTTAAAACAACTAATATCAATTAAATTATTGTTAGAGTTAAATATAGTGTTTAAAGTTATCAAGGCACTTGAGGTGAAGCCAACAATTTTTTTTGGTATAAATTTATTTTTCAATAAGTATATTTCAATATTATTAACAGATTGAACTATGTCTAAATCACCAATATTTCTTAATCTGTTTAGCTTTTGAGGTAATTCTTTTCTGCTAGGAAAATAAATTAATTTATAACTCTTAAAATCCTTATAAATAGATTGAATTATTGAGATATAGTTCTCTAAACTAATCATCTTATGCTCAACAAATGGTTGGCCTATTATCATAAGTACTTTAGATGTTTTTTTTCTAATTATTTTGGAGTTTAAAATACTCAGGTTATTTTTTTTTAATGAAATTAATCTGTGTACTGCAACTGGAAAAATTGAAAATAAGTCTATTTTTTTTGGATACTCAAATGCTCTATAAAAGATTTTTTTAATTAAACTCGGTTTAAGAATTCTTTTATTTGATCCTATAAAGTTTGGAATTGAAGTAACTATCATTCCATCGTCCACCACAGTAGTTCTTGATTTTAAAATTAGATTATAAAAAAATAAATGTGGGTCAGAGAAAAAATTACCAATTATTAAATTTTTGCAACTTCTTATTTTTTGTGATATAATAAATAGATTAAAATACTGAATGATTGGGTAACCTCTTAATTTTATTTCTAATGAGAGGTTATAAATTTTATTTATTTCTCTTATTTGTTCTAGTTCTTTTTTACTATAAAATAATACAATAATTATGTAGTTTTTAATTTTATTTTGATGGATATACTCACCTGTTGATATTAACTGAAGTGGTGAAGAAACTATTGCAACTGTTCTATTTTTAAATTTCATTATAACTCAATTATTTTATCGCAATTATTTAATGTATCAGTCTTATGTGTAACTATTATTATTGTTTTTTCTCCTTTAAGACTATATATAGTATCCATTATCTCATTTTCAGTTTTTGAGTCAAGAGAACTAGTGGGCTCATCGAAAAGAAGTAAATCAGAATCATTGTAGATTGCTCTAGCAATCCCTATTCTTTGTTTCTGACCCCCTGAAATACTAATACCGTCCTGACTTAAGACTGTCGCGAGTTTGTTATTCAGAGAATTTATCCAGTCATTAAGACTGGCCATTTTGATAGATTTATCAAGTAAGTTTTTATCAAATTTCTTTGAAGGGTTAGATACTATAATATTGTTTTTGATAGTATCATCAAAAATAAAAGTACTCTGAGAAACATAAGAAACTTTTGGTTTCCAATGGCTAGATTTTAAATCAAGATCTTTATCATCAATTATAATTTTTCCATTGAATTCTTTTAACAATCCAGATATTATGTCTAACAGTGTAGTTTTCCCTTTACCACTTTTACCTATTATTCCTATTATTTCATTCTTATGTATTTTAAGATTTATATTCTTCAAGATGATCTCTTTTGTTTCAGGATATGAATAAGAAATATTATTTAGATAAATAGATTTATTAAACTTTTCTACAGGTATTAAGTGATTTATTTTAACTTTTGATGTAATTATTTCTTCGTAGATTTTATTTAAAGAAGAAGAAGTGTTTTTTATAGTTTGATAACTAGCTGACACCTTAGAAAGAGCGGGCATTATTTTATATGAAATAGCAACTAAAACACCAATTCTTGTTATTATCTCTTGAGTAGGAATTTTAGATAAATTTAAATAGTAGGTATAAAAAATTATAAAAATAACCGTTATAAATTCGAAATAAACTTTTGGTATTTGGTCAAGAGTTAACCTGTATGAAAAAAAATTATATTTAAGTTTATTTAAATCTTTATATTTTGAGTAAAAAAAGGATTGCGAATTATTAATTAGGATTTCTTTGATGTAGCCAAATGTTTCTAGTATTGTTTTAGAAATTTTCTGATCTAAAGCTAACCTTTTATCTCCCCACTCTATTGATTTTTTCCTTGTTAATAATGAATAAAATAATGTACTTAAACCAAAGTATATAATAATGATAAGTAGTCCTCTTGAATCAAAAATTAAAGTAAAAAACAAAAGAGAGAAAACTAATAAGATCTCTGATATCATAACTGTAATTGATTCAAAAAAAAGAAATAAATAGTATGTCTCATTTTGTAAGTTTTGAATGATTGAAGATCTATTTTTTTGTGTGTAATAGTTCAAATCTTGACTTGAGTATCTGAAAAAAAGTTTATCAGAAATCTTATTAATTAGTCTAGAAACAAAGGTCTTTTGATGATAATAAAGAAATATAAAAAAAAGTGACTTAATTAAGAAGGTTGATAAAAGACCAACCAATAAAAAAACAATTACACTACTAAATCCAAAGTAGCTAGATAACTCAACAAGATCGATGTTTAGGAAACTTGTATTTGATTCACTGGAAATTGTAAGTGAAATTATAGGGATAATTATTGCTATTCCAATAACTTCAAGTAATAGTCCTATAAAAGTAAAAAATGAAAGCAATGAAATATAAACTTTATCTTTATTATCCAATAATAATTTTACTTTTCTAATAGTGTTGCTCATCTTTTTTTTAGATTATTATTTTAATATAGTCAACAGGACCTTTTCCTGGGTCGTGATTGTAAAACAAGTCAAAATTGTTATTTTGAGAAGTTGATTATCTGTATGATTTTCTTGCAATAGTATCTAAGTCACAATAGTATCTTGATAAAAATTGTAGCATTAAAAATTTGACAATTCTATTATTAAATATTGACAAAACTTTTTTTGGATCATATCTAAAGCCCCATTTTTTGTGCCATGCTTCATGAATTCCAATAAATTTCCCATACCTCAGCTCTACATCTTCTTTTTTGCCTATTGGAGAATCTTTTGGAAGTCTATATTTAGTCTTAATACTTTGGTCATGCAGAAAGTTTATTTCAGGAATCACAATATTCTGTATTCCTTTTGATAGATATTGATATGCCATATCATCAGGAGCAAGGAAAAAATTAAATTGTTTATCAACCTTTATATTTTTGTAAAAAGATTTTGAAGACATAAGAAGAGCTGTCCACATTACATTTTCAACACTAAATGCCATTCCTTTTTTAAATTTGTTATAATTTACCTTTGATCCTTTAGGATATTTCATATAATAGCCATTACCTTTTTGTAGGACACATCTAGAGGTTGTCATGTATTGGTCAATTGAATCGTCAAAGTGTTTTATTTCAATATCATGATAAATATTAAACCCAATACATCCAAAATCAGATAGATTATTTTTTGAAATACAGTTATCAATTTGAGAAAAGGTATTAGAATTTGCAGGAAAGCAATCTTGATGAAGATAGAGGAGGTAGTCAGACCCTAATTGAGAAATATGATCGAAAGCTTGCTTAATGTTAGATTGAAATTCCGTATCCTCTGCAGTTACAAAATCAATATCATACTTTAAACAAATTTTTCTACCTTTTTCTTGTTGGCTATCGTCTGAATTTAAATCCAAATTGATTATACCTGGTATTTTTTTGGAAGAATTTTTATCCATCCAGTTTTCAAGTAAATCATAATTATTTTTTGATGTAAATAAAATTTTATAATTCATACCTATCCGAGCCCTTTCCAAGTTGCACCATTTTTTGTAAAAAAATGATTACAAATAATTTTAGGTTCATACACATAGCTTTGCTTTTCGTCTACTATTAGCTTAGCCCAGTATCTGTCTTCTTTAGAGGCATATATCTCTGGCATTGGATACTTTATTAAAGTTTCTCTTTTATAAAAACAAAATGCGTTATGTAGAAATAATCTATTCTCAATACTAGAAAATTTATTTATTTCCTTTTTATCGTCAAAATTGCTCCAAATGTATCTAGGAGTAATTTTTTTTCCTCTAAATATAGGCACTTGCTTACCAAATACTGCAAGATGTGATTCAAGCTCCTTTTTAACAATTTTAAAATCAAAATTTGTTATTTGAGTATGGGCAGATAATACTAATATATAGTCATTACTAGATAAATTTACACCTTGATTTATAGATTGTCCCGGTCTGTAATTAGTTACATTATGAATTTTAATTTTAGTTCTATCATTAAAATATTGAACTACTTCTAATGAATCATCTTGAGAATTATTATCCATAATAATAATTTCAGGTTTTGAAAAAAAGTCAAGACATGATTGAATAGCGAATCCTATAAATTCTGCTTCATTTCTGTTTCTTATGATTATACTTATATTATCCATCGAACCTTCCTGTATAGTTTAACCTCGTTTCCTCCTCTAAATTATTATATCCATCTCCTTTATCTTGTAACATTAAACCTCGATGTGATATATAATCTGTTAAGTTTTTTAAATCGTTTGGCATAATAGCGAATTTATTATCCCTCCCTGGCAAATTTTTGTCAATTGTAAAATGTTTTTCAATAATCACTGCTCCCTCCCCTATAGCAACTTTAGACGATTCAACACCTTCTATATGATCGCTTAAACCAACTTTATTGCATAGTTTCATTAAGGATCTCATTTTGGGGAGATTTGCATTTTTATATTCACCTGGGTAAACTGATACACAATGCATAAGATATAAATCTGCAGTATCAATTAATTCTACACTTTCTTTAATTTCTGTGTATGTTGAAGTTCCACAAGACATTATTATTGTATCAAAGTGTTTATTACAGAAACTAATTAACTCATGATTTCTTGACTCAAAACTTGGAATTTTGACACTTTTACAATTAATTTCTTTAAGTAATTGTGCGTCAGGTATACTAAATGCACTTGATAAAAATTCAATTTTATTAGACTCACAAAAGTCTTTTAACATAATATGTTCCTCTTTAGATAGTTCAGCTTTTTCATATATTTGTCTTCTACCATCGTTATCCCAATCACCATTTTTTAATCTTTTAGTTGACCAGGTTTGAAACTTGGCATAATTAGCCCCTGAGTCTTTGGAAGCTAAAATCATTTTTTTGGCAATTTCCATATCACCACAATGATTCCAGCCAATTTCTGCTATTACTTTAATCATATTTTTTATTTTAAGTTAATAAGAATTTTATGTAAATATTTAATTTGTTCTGTGAGGTCATAGTGATGATTTCCAATAAAAAACCCATTTGAGTCTATATACTCAGCATTTTTCATTTCACCATGAATTTCATAATTATAATATTTTAGTGATTCACTTTTAGAAAAGTTTCCAGACACAATGGGTCTGAAATCAATATTATTTTTTTCTAGAATTTTAAAAATATCAGACCTTTTAATAAGACTATTATTTAAAATTAAAGAAAACCCAAACCATGAACTTGATCCAATTTCTTTTTGTATAATAAATCTATCGTCATTTTTAAATAATTTTTTAAATACCTCATGATTTTTCTTTCTTTGCTTTACAAACTCTGGAAGTTTTTTAATTTGCTCTAGCCCTATAGCACCACTAAATTCTAAAGGTCTTAAATTATATCCTGGAAGAATAAACCTAAAAGATTCAGTAAAATTATCTTTAGTTTTATTACATATAGAATTATCATCATCAAGGTTTCTAGTCCAGCCATGGGCTCTTAATGAAAGTATAATGTCATATAATTCTCTATCGTCAGTACATATTATTCCTCCCTCCATTGTTGATATATGATGTGAAAAAAATGATGAAAAAGTTCCTATGGTTCCAATAGTACCTGTTTTTTTTAATTCATATTCGGCGCCCATTGACTCACAGTTATCTTCAACTATATCAATATTCTTGTCTAAAATAATTTCCTTAATTACTTTAAAATCATTTGGGTTACCAAGAAGATTAACTACAACAATAAGCTTTGTCTTGTTTGTGACAGCAGATTTTAAAGATGTTAAATCATAATTAAGTGTTTCTAGATCTATGTCTACAAATTTAAGTTTCAAACCATATTGTTGAAGTGGTGAATACGTAGTTGACCAAGACACTGCGGGTACAATTACCTCATCACCTCTTTTTAAAGGATTTCTTTTTCTGTAAAACAATGAGGCAATTGCTAATAAATTTGCAGATGACCCTGAATTAACCATTATTGAATATTTTGAACCAAAAACTTTTGAAAACTTTTCTTCAAACAACTTAACGTATTTTCCCATTGAGTAATTACCAGAGGAAATCACATTTTTAATTGCTTCAATTTCTGACATATCCCATGTAGTGGATGCTAGTGGGTAAGAATTATTCATAGTTTGTTTTAAAAAATTTATACGTATCCCTAAGGCCCTGCTCAATTGAATATTTATGAGTCCAGCCAAGATTATTTAACTTTGATATATCAACAAGTTTTCTTTTCATACCCTGAGGTTTGGAAGTATCAAATTCAAACTTTCCATCATAACCTATAATTTTAGAAATCATTTGATAGTACTCTTTAATAGTATAGTCATAACCTATACCAACATTGATAACTTTTGGTATTCTTTCAAAATTTTTAATTGAAAAATAAATAAAGTCTATTAAGTCATTTATGTACATAAATTCTCTTTTTGAGTGTCCATCACCCCAGACAGTAACAGTTTTATGTTCTTTTATTTTTGCATTATGAATTTTATTAACTACTGATGGAATCATATGACCGAAATTAATATCAAAATTGTCATGTGGTCCATATAGGTTACATGGAATTATTGTTTTATAATTAAACTCATCATCAACATATTCTGTAAGTTTTAATCCAATAATTTTCGATAAGGCATAACCCTCATTAGTTTTCTCTAATTTATCGGATAAAAGATCATCTTCTTTTATAGGCCTACTTAGGTTGCTTGGATATATACATGAGCTTGATAGGTTAATGAAATTTTTTACTTTTTGTTCTTTTGATGCAGAAATTAAATTTAAATTAATTAAAGTGTTTTCTAGTAGAAATGAATATTGGCTCTTAATATTTTTTAAAATACCTCCAACTTTTCCTGCAGCATTAATTATTATGTCAGGTTTGTTAGTTTTAAGGTAAGTAGTGATTGCATCTTTATCTAATAAATCTAGTTCATCACTATAAGGACAAAGAATATTATATTTAGATGCCTGAGCATTATTTAAAAAGTTTTTCCCAACAAAACCTGATGCACCTAGAATCAATATAGTTTTAATCTTAATATTCATTAATTATTTTTTCTTTATTTGCAAGGATTAAATCACTTTGAACCATTTCCTTAACAAGTGAATCAAAATCGTACTCTGGCTTCCATTTCAATTTAATTCTAGCTTTATTCGAGTCTCCTAATAATGTGTCTACTTCACTAGGCCTAAAATATACCGGATCAACTTTAACTATTGTCTGACCAACTTTCAAATCATCATTTTGATTTATTATTTTAGTAATTACACCAGTCTCATTGACACCTGATCCCTGAAAATCAACATCAATTCCTACCAATTTAAAAGATTTAATAATAAACTCTCTTACTGAAAAGTTTTGACCTGAAGCAATTACAAAATCATCAGCCTTATCCTGTTGAAGCATCATCCACATTGATTTAACATAATCTTTAGCATGACCCCAGTCTCTTTTAGCATCAAGATTTCCTATAAGGAGTTGATTCTGAAGTCCAACAGAAATTCTTGTAACTGCTCGTGTAATTTTTCTAGATACAAAAGTTTCACCTCTCAATGGTGACTCATGGTTGAATAATATTCCATTAGAAGCAAATATACCATACGCTTCTCGATAATTTTTAGTGATCCAATAGGCATACATTTTTGCAACTCCATAAGGACTTCTCGGATAAAATGGTGTTGTTTCACTTTGAGGAATTTCTTGAACTTTGCCAAAAAGTTCACTAGTGCTCGCTTGATATACTTTAACCTTTTTTTCCATTCCCAGTAACCTTACTGCCTCCAAAATTCTTAAAGTCCCTATTGCATCAATATTGGCAGTATACTCTGGAGTATCAAAACTAACCCTTACATGACTCATTGCTGCTAGATTATATATTTCATCTGGATTAACATCTCTTATAAGCCTAGTTATATTCATTCCATCTGACATATCTCCATAATGAAGTATAAATGTTGAGTCATCAGATCTCTCTTGAAAAAGATGATCTATTCTTTCAGTGTTAAATGATGAGGACCTTCTTTTAATACCGTGAACAATATAATTCTTAGATAGTAAAAACTCAGCAAGATATGCCCCGTCTTGACCTGTAATTCCTGTAATTAACGCAATTTTACTTTTCATACTTATAATTTAAAATATTTATTTCCATTGTATATATTTCTTGTGTCAATAATTTTTGCATCTGATTCGAAATTTTTAAACTCATCCCACTCTGTTAAAATTAAAATAACATCTGTTCCATTAATAGACTCATTAAGTGAGTTGTATATTTGAAGTTTATCTGATGTTGAAGTATAAGCTGGGTTATTATTTATTTTGTTTAGATTATTTAAATCATCTAGTATTCTTTCTTCAGTAACTTTAGGATCATATATGTTTAATTTATATCCCATATTCAATAAGCTATTTGATATATATATTGAAGATGATTCTCTGCTATCATTTGTATTTTTTTTAAAAGCCCATCCCAGGATTGTAATTCTTCCTTTTCTATCTTTTTTAAATAGCTCTTCGACTTTATGAACTATCCTCATCCTCTGATAGTTGTTAATTTTAATTACCTGATGCCAGAATTCTGCAACCTCGTTTAAACCATAATGTTCACATAAATAAACTAGATTTAGAATGTCTTTTTGAAAACAGCTTCCACCAAATCCTGGTGAAGGTGACAAAAAGTATGAACCAATTCTGTGATCCATTCCTACTGCCTTTGCAACTTCAACTGTATTTGCTCCTGTTTTTTCACAAATAACTGATAGGCTATTTATAGATGATATTCTTTGAGCTAACATGGCATTTGAGGCTAATTTTGATAATTCCGAAGACCAAACATTAGTAGTAATAATTTTATCAATAGGAATCCAATTTGAATATATGTTTACAAGTGCTTTAACTGCTTTTTGACCTGATGTTGTTGTATCTCCTCCAATAAGTACTCTATCCGATTTAAACAAGTCTTCTATTGCAGAGCCTTCTGCCAAAAATTCAGGATTAGATAATATTTCAAAATGACATTCATTGTTGTATTTTTTAAGTATGGTCTTTATTTTTTCTGCTGTCCTAACAGGTAAAGTTGACTTTTCAATAACAATCTTGTCATTTTTTGAAACTAGTGCAATATTTTTTGCACATGATTCCACAAATGACAGGTCCGCTGCCATGCCCGCTCCCTGACCTTCAGTTTTTGTTGGTGTATTAACAGCCATAAAAATCATTTCACTTTTTTGAATTGATTCATCAATTTTATCCGAGAAAAATAAATTTTTATTTCTTACTTGTGCAATTATTTCTCTTAAACCTGGTTCATAAACTGGAAGATAATCAAGATCTCCATTCCACTTTTCAATCTTCTCTTTATTCATGTCAACTACAGTAACATTAATATCAGGACATTTTAATGCTATTACTGCCATAGTTGGGCCTCCAACATAGCCTGCACCTATACAACAAATATTTTTTATTTTCATATTATTTATTATTTAGGATCCAAGAAGAAGATTGAATTTTTTCTCCTAAATTATCAATTAACGTTATAGATAATTTTTTACAAATATCACGCTCTGGGATTATGTCATTATTCTGATCTCCACCGTTTCCAAAATAAAGATCATATTTATGGTTTAATTCACTATGAATAAGCTCTATAGTGTTTATTACTGTTCGATCCTTATCTATTGACATGTAGCACTTATCAACCATTTGTAAATTTTTTACTATAAATATTCTTTCATCTTCCAGCATAAACTCTTTTGATTGCTTAATTTTTCTTTGAAAATCATTATTTACAATTACTATTAAATAATCAGCTAGTTTTTTAGAATTTATAAAGTATTCTATATGTCCTTTATGAATTGGGTTAAAATATCCAGATACAATTATTGCTTTCTTTTTCATATTCTATCTATTGTAATCATCTTCGATTCTAATTATGTCATCTTCTCCAAAATAAGAACCAGTTTGAACCTCAATAAATACTAGACTCTCTTTAGTATCGTTATGAATTCTATGTTTAGAACCCTGTTCAATCCTGATAGACTCTCCATTTGAGATTTTCTTGTCAACTCCATCTATAGTTATTATACCGGAGCCTTGGACAATTGTCCAACATTCTGATCTTTTATTGTGATATTGATAACTTAATCTAGAATTTGGATTAACTTCAATACGCTTTAATTTATAATTTAACTCGTCATGAATCACATAAAAAGTTCCCCATGGCCTGTCTTCTTTTTCTTTAAACTTCATTACTATATAAAATTATATTTTGTTGCTCTGATAGAAATTTTGATGATAAATAAAACGTAACTTTTCTGTTAATTAACTTCTCAATTTTATTTTCAATATTTGATATATAATCCATATCAAGGTCTCTTCCCGTAAGAATCACCTCTATATTCCCAGAATCAATACCTTTAGCATAATCACCAATAAGAATTATTTTTTCAATGGTCCCCATCTTTTCTAAAACAGTTTCAACTATATCCTCTAAACCTAAATGCTTCATTACTACTTTTCGCATTGTTTCATAGAGTGGATGGTTTGGATTAACGTTATACTCAATTTTATTATTTGATTTAGATTTTAAAAGGTAACCTGCCCCAAATAGATTATTTAATTCTTTTCTAATTGAGTTTGTAGATTCTCCAAATTCATTTGCAAGCCCATTTAAATGAGCCTTATTGGCTTGAGATGTGAAAAACTTTATCAGCAGCCTTAATCTTGTTTTAGATGTAATTAAACTATTAAGCATAATAATAAGTAACAAAAGTACTTAATTTTATTTATTTCACAAATAATTAATTATTATATTAGTGAAATAGAATTAATTATGCAATCAACAATATTAGTAGGCTCCTCATTATTAATTAGTTTTATATTGAGTAAGACTTTTCAAAAATATTTTATAAATAATAATTTTACCGATAAAATAAACAAACGTTCTTCACATAAGGTTCTTGCTACTAGATCGGGTGGATCCACAATTGTAAGTACACTTCTAATTATTTCTGTTATATCATACATCTTCGATATTCAACTATTTGAATATTCACTGTTAGTTCCATTACTACTAATATTTGTAGTAGGCCTCTATGATGATATATATGATGTTGATTTTAAGCTAAAATTTATCTTTCAGATAATTGCTGCAAAGATTATAATTGACAATGGTCTAATCCTGGATAATTTGCACGGTCTATTTGGAATATATGATTTAAATAGCATGTTTGCTCAATTATTTTCGGTCTTTATTATCGTTTCTATAATCAATGCATTTAATTTTATTGATGGACTTGATGGCCTCGCTTCATCCGTAATTTTAATTTTATTAGTAAGCTTCGAATTTTTCTCTAAATATACATCTGACTTATTGTTTCTATCAACGATTATACTTTCTTCGATAGTGCCCGTTTTGATTGGTAATTTCTCAAAGAATAAAAAGATATTTTTAGGTGATTCAGGTTCATTATTTTTAGGAACAATTGCGAGCATATATATTATGAGTGTACTTTCAAACTTCTACTTAATTAAACCTGAATTTGATCTCAATAAAATAATTTTTGTTATTTCTATTTTTTTCTATCCAATTGTTGATTTTACTAGAGTTATTTTAATTAGAATTATTAGAGGTAAATCACCTTTTTATGCTGATAAGAATCATATTCATCATCTTTTATTAAAAAAATATAATTCTCATAAGGTAGTCGTAGGAATAATCTTTGTGATTAACTTGTTAGTTATATTATTATTACAGTTTATTTTTTAGATCTTTTTTAAAATGATTTAAAAAATTGGTTGTTGGGAAACTTCATAGAACTAGTTTCTAATAATCTGTGAAAAGTATCTAAATTATAATCTAATAATTCTGTATATTTTTTGAAATATAACTCGTGAATTTCCTCATCTGAATCCTCTATATCTTGAAATATTTCAATAAAACCAGTTTCATTTTGTAACAAATTTAATATGGAAAATGTTATATCAGCATACTCAAAATTATTTGGATTTCTTTTAAGTAAGATCTTTGAGACATTCGATGCTTCTGAGAATTTATTAGTACTAAGTAAAATGATTACTTTCTGTTTATAAGAATAATCAAGATGAGGATTAACACTTATTCCATAGTCTACTAGTTCAAGAGCTTTATCAAAATTACCGGATTGAATGAAGTAGCCCGACATCAATGATGAAATGGGCTCTAAATTTGAAGCTAACGAGGGGAATTCATAATCAATTTTTGAGATTTCAACTTCAGAAATATTATTAGAGTTTGAGTAATAATCTTTTAAAAGATATTTCTGAGATTTAAGTGAGTTAAACTCTTTGAATGAAATAAGTAAAGAGCTAATTGAAAATAATATTAATAGTAAGTTAATAAACGTAGAATTTAATTTCAATGATTTTAAATCAATTGAGCAGATAAATGAAAAAACTAGAAAAATTAATATTGTCTCTTGAGGTCTGCTAAATGGGAAATTAAATATTGAATTAAAAAATATTATAATAAATGATAAAACTAAATACTTTAATATTGGATCTCCTCTCCATTTACGATAAATAGTTTTCATTACCATAATAAAAATACAGGCATATATTATAAAGCCTATAACTCCAAGTTCTACAAGAAATTGTAAAAAATCATTGTGTGCATAATAAGAGGCCTCATTAGATTTAGAATCTCTAACTGAGTCATCTAGTGAAATTATTTTCCATGAACCAGCTCCATAACCAATTATTGGTGATCTTTTATATAAATTAAAACCAGTTGAATAATAATCCATTCTATTATTAATTGACTTATCATTTGAAAATTTTGTAATGGCTTCAAACTTTTGTCTTAAAGGTGTGTTAGAAGTTAAAGAATAACTCAAAGTTGATATAATAGCAATCAATAAAATAAATAGATAATACTTTGAATTTGTTTTATATGTCTTAATTGAAAAGAAATATTGAAGAATTAATACAAATAATAAAAGAATAATTGCTAATCTACTCTCTAGTAATATTATACAAACAATTGCTGATATCTCAACAAAAGGAATAATTTTTTTAACTAAACCTTTAGCTAAGTGTTTTTTAAAATAATAAAGCAAAGGAAATTTAATCAAAATGGAAAAAGAACTAATATTCCTATTCATTGAAATTCCAGTAAAATCGATAATATCATTAATAAAAGAGTATTGAATTAGTGAGTAAATCAATTCAATTGCAAGAGTCAGAACTACAAATTTTATAAATATTGGTGTAAAATCTTTGTTTTGATTAAATGATAATGTAGATGTATATACAGTAATTAAAATCAAGAATACTTTTGAAATGAATAAAGTTGTCTCTAAAATATTGACTGAGTATAGCATTGAAATGCTTGAAATAATAAGTATGATTAATACATAAAGGAACAATGGACTTACAGCAACTGTTTTTCTTAAAAAAACTATTAGATAAATTATATTCAAACAAGATATAAACATCCATCTAGACGATATATTATCGATTGCACCAAAAGTTGGGGCAAATAAAGATAATAACAGTAAAAAGGGATATGTTTTATTAAATTGCGAAATAATTCTATTCACAATAGATAGGTATCAATTGAAATGCTCTAACAAAATCTTGTTGACTAGATTTTTTAATATAATTACACGCTTTTTTATTTTCACCTAACTCATGATAAGTTAGAGCTAATAAATACTCAGATTTTCCTGACTTTGGGTTTATAGAATCTATAACAAATCTAAAATTAGGAATTGCTTCATCGTAATTTTTTGAATTATAAAAGCTTAAACCTGCATTTTCAAAATAAGAAAAGTCAAGTGGGTTTAATTTACCTGCTTTCTCCCATAGTTTTCCAGATTCAAAATATTCTTGATTATTATATTTTGATTCTGCCAACCTATCTATTTCTGTTGCTTGAGTTACTTGTTCGGTGCCAACTAAAACATATTGAGCAGCTAAATGAATCTGGGGGTGTTCAGAATCCAAAAATTTATCTATTGATAGTTTAGCCATTTCTTTTCCATAGCTTGTAATTTTTGATTCATCGGCAAGTAAACTAGATAGATAAAACTTCCAAATATCAGGCACTTCTGAATATCTAACAATCTTGAACATTGAATCTAATTTCTCATGTTTGTTATAACCAACATAAGATTTTGCTAAATCAATAAAATGTTTTTGATTTTTTGGAATGCCCGTAAATGCTTTTTCTGCATAGTATAAACTACTGTCCTGAATTTTAAGTGCGTCAAATATTTCTGTCTTGACAGACTCAGAGTACATAATGTATGGGTTTACATTTTCGCTTTGATTAAGAAGTTCTAAAGCATTATTGTATTCACCACCCAATAAATAGTATTTTGCAACAACACCTCTAATTGGTAGTGATGTCAAAGTGAGGTTTGGATAGTCCATATTGAAGTTTTTAAACCTAATAGTTGATTGTTCTGTATATTTCCCTGTATTGAAGTCTTCATATAAAGTAACCTGAATCTCACTTGATTCATTATTTAAAAAACTACCGTATACTGTTAATAAGCCAATTATTATTATTGAAACTTTAAGAATTTTCATTTGGACTAATTTTTAATGAATAAATTATTGAAATAACTAATGCTATATAAAATATAGAAGATATTCTTATAAAAGGAAAATTAATATTGGAATCTATTAAATAGACTAATAGACTTGAAGCTAATGTAATATATATAGGGGATTTAAATTTCCTAAATAAATTATAAAGGTGTATTGATGGAAGCAAAAAAATTAGAATAAATAATATAAAGCCTATTAAACCAAGTTCAACAGCAACTTCAAGAAAGTCATTATGCATGGTATAAGGTATTATATAACTAATTATATTTTCTTTATCATAATCAATAGATTTTATTTTCCAGCTGCCATATCCAACACCAATTAATGGATTAGATAGAAAATGCTCAAAACCATAACTATAATATCTTAGTCTCGTATTAGTTGAAGTTTCTTCAAAATCAATAGTTTGAATTCGGTTTATAGCATTAGCTGAGTTATCTGATCCTAATGAGATTGAAGAAAAAATGTATGCAGAAAGCACAATACCAAAAAAGTTACCAACATATCCATTGAAAAGATTTTTGAGTTTTTTTTCTTTTAAAAAAGAAATTATTAGAATAGATAATAACAATACAATTATAATAACATATGCTGTTCTAGATGCTAAAAGAAAAATCATGTAAGCTGCAGCAAAAGATATAATATATGAGATTATTTTTATAAAAACTGATTTAGTCTCTAATACAATATATACAACAAATGGTAGTTGTAATAAATATAGAGCAGAAGTAACATTTCTGTTATTATAAATCCCTTGCAGTAAATAATTCTCCTCAAAAGTATATGGTTTATACTCAATAAGTGTAAAATAATTTAAGTATGAGAAAAATAATTGAGCTATAAAAAATACTGTAACTATTGCAGAGATATTTAGAAAACTAAATTTATTATAGTCTAAAATAACAGATAGATTAATCAAGAAAAGGAAAAAATTAACAACCATTAAGATCTTGACAAAAACTTCTGTTGGGTTGATTGCATATATATATGATATAGCAGCCCAACATATGAACAACAATACTACTATTGATAATTTTGTTTTGAGTATGTCGTTAACTATACCCGAGAAGTCTTTTGATAAACTAAAATAAGTAATAGCAAAGGTATTAACAATGCTAAAGAGAAAAAGCTTCCATGTATTAGTGTCTAATACACTTTGCAATGGAGGAATAAAATTTATTAGAAAAAAACTTAATAATAAGAATCTTGAAATTAATTTACTTTCCATTTTCAAATATAATACTATAAATAAAAAAACCCTCTCAATTGAGAGGGTTTAATTATTATAAAATGATGTTTAAATCATTATATTATTTACAGCCAACCTGTTCTATCAGTGATAGCAGCACTTTGATCTGTAGTTGTAGTTGTATTAGCTATATCAGCGAATAATGCAACATATGATGCTTTAGGACCACCAATGAAATGCGTGTTTGAAACAAGCATTGCAGAAGATTGACCTTTACCATCCGTTTCAGCAGTTACAAATGATCTGATAGCAGTACCATAGTTAGTAACTGGATCAATTGCAGAAGCAGCTAATCCCATTCCACCAAGTACACCAGAAGCAGTACCATCTAAGTTTAATGATACAACCTGAGCAGCTAATCTTGTAATACCTTGATTAGCATTTTGAACTGTAACAGCAACACCTTTAACATCATTTACTGACGTATTTAGGAAGAAACCAGAAGTTGAACCTGTTAGGTCTTTTGATGCTAAGTTAGAAGTTGCACCTGCATCTAATCTAATAGTTGTAGATGTTTCAGCAGCATCAATCACAAATGTAACTTGTGGAATTGCAGCAGCCCATGGTGTAATATCATCCGCATAACTTGCAGCCTTAGAAATTGCATTCATAATTTCAATAGTTGCTCCGTTAGCGATTGCATTATACATAAATGCACCAGTTGTTGGGTGAGTCGCATCAGAAATTGCATCCGCAACAGCTACAGCAATTGCTTGCGCACCTGCACCAGCAGCTAATGTAACATAACCTGAAACAACACCTGATCCTAATTTATACCATAATCTGTTGTTATTAGATCTACCTGTATATAATGAAGTTGCACCCGCAGTACCATTACCTTGAGTATAGTTTACAGTCTGTAAAGATCTGTAATAACCATTTTCAGAAGCAGTAATTGTAATATCAGAACCGAAAGAAGTATCTCCGTTTACATAAGAAACAAGATCAGCAACAGTAGAAACAGTTGAACCAGCGTTTACATCTCCGTTCTTAAATGTTTTTGATAAACCATTAACAACAATCGTAATACCCTCTGCAGTACCTAAAGCAGTCGAAGCAGCTAAAGCACCGTTATTTGTTCTAGGGAAAACAACCGTTTGAGTTTCTCTTATAGTTGAACCTGTTGTAGAAGTTTCAGCAGCTTGTTTTGCAACAATTGCATAAATTGAAGTACTGTTTGAGTTAGCAGTCGCCTCAGTAGTTACACTTGGAGCTGAAGGAACAGCTGTGTCAGTGTAAGCACCGTTTAAAGTAGACTGAACTTCATACTTGTCAATTTGGTCAACAAATACGTAAACACCTGCAGTAGCACTAGCAGCACCAACAACAGCGTCTAACCAAGTTTTTAGCGTAGCTATACCTGAATTAGAAGTAATCGCACCTGTATCAGTTGTAGTATAAGCAGTACCTGTATCATATCCGTTCTTAAATAACTGAACTTTTAAGTTGTTGTTATAAACAGCAGCAGAAGTTGAAGTTGCAGAACCATCATCAGATAAACCTGTGAAGTCTACAGTTTCAAGAGAAGCATTTGTGTAAACACTTAATGCATCAATATCATCAGCAGAAACTGTTAATGAAGCTAATGAAGCATTGTTGTATACAGTTAAAGCAGCACCTTTTTCTGTAGCAGTTGATGAAGTACTTGGTAATTTAGTAGTGTGATTTAATGTTAATGAAGTTAAATCAGCCATACCAGTTATAGAAACATCGTGGAACTTAGCACCAGTTACATTAACTGAAGTTAAGTTATCGTTGTCATCCATTGTAAAGTCCATAGCATCAGCAGAAACTGTTACACTAGTTAAGTTAGGAGCACTAGAAATAGTAATATCTCCTGCTTTACCAGTTACAGTAACTGAGCCTAAGTTAGCTAGACCTCCTGAAAGATCTAAGTCACCATTATTACTTGAAGCATCATATTCTAATGCAGCAGTAGCAGTAGCACTTAAAGATGGCTCATCATCTCTCTTAAAGTCAGCAGTTAGAGAAGTTAAGTCATCAGCAGCAGCAGCAACTGTTAACGCAACAATATCAGTACCTGTAAATGTTTCAACACCACCGTTAATTGTAATTCCACCTCTGTAATCAGTTACAGAAACAGAAGCAACATTAGTAAATGATAATGATCCATCAGTAAGTAATGAAGTTGAGAAGCTAGCAGGACCTGTTAAAGTTAAGTCTGTTGCCTCGTATAATCCGTTATTATCCTTGTCATCAAGAACACCCATAGCAAGTGTAGCACCTTTCTTAGTAACAATTGTTAAAGAAGATCCTGGATATCTTGCCATTGAAGTTAAATGTAACTCAGTTGCTTGATTAAAGTCAATAGTGTCATCAGTATCAGTTTCAGTAGCCGAAAGCGTAGAGAAACTAGTAACTGTTGTTAGACCTCTAAAGTCAATAACACTAATATTTGCTTCATACTGGTCATTAAGTTCAATATCTTCAGCAGAAACTAAGTTTTTGAAGTTATAACCACCTTTTTGATTTACGTATAAATCTTTAACAGAAGTTAAGTTTTCAAAAGTTGTTTCAGTAGTACTAGAAGAGTTGAATGTCATGTTTCCAGTCATAGTTTTAATTCTGTCTACTAAAGTCTGAACCTTAGTTTGGTCCATAGCAGTAGAAACAGTAATTGTTGCAGCAGCATTAAGAATGTTTAATTTATTTCCTAAAGCTAGAGCAGCATCAAGGGTAGAAACACTATTTACTGTCACAGCAGTAGAATAAATGTTACTTGTAGATAATAATTCATCTACATCAGCCTCAATAGCGTCAAGTTCTGCTTGAAGAGCAGCAACCGCAGATGCAGTAGCAGCAGTAGCAAGAGATGCTTGAACAGCGTCTACTTCAGCTTGTAATGTTGC
>MDTG01347688.1_pt1 | contig 18974 bp, 13 predicted proteins | sample 811421 | NCBI WGS metagenome assembly MDTG01 (sample SAMN05326645, study PRJNA326480) | marine metagenome | isolation source: seawater | place: Pacific Ocean: South East | collected 2011
ATCACTAAACCGCAATCATGATCGGAGTGTAGCTCAGCTTGGTAGAGCACTGCCTTCGGGAGGCAGGGGTCGGAGGTTCGAATCCTCTCACTCCGACCAAAGCCACTTCCAGCGACACCTAAAAACATCCAGAACCTCCCCCAAACCCCATATAAATCGCCACTTTACAGTCTCATAGCATCCAACCAGATCCATTGAAAGCCAAACCATTTGGGGGTATAAACGGGGGCATATGGTCGTTTTTGGGGATTTGATACCCCCTTACGATAGAAATTCATACCCCCAGATACGCTACAGGCCGCACCACACATGCCTTTGACTGCCCTTGCTGTTAAACAAGCCAAACCCAAAGAGAAAGACTACAAACTGGCTGACGGTGGGGGTATGTACCTGCTCGTCACTAAAAAGGGAGGCAAGTACTGGCGGCTCAAGTATCGTTACGCTGGAAAGGAAAAGGTGCTTGCTTTGGGAGTCTTTCCTTTGGTCACCTTGGAAGAGGCCAGAAGGGAAAGAGATAAAGCCAAGAGACTGCTGCCAGATACAGACCCGGCAAATGTAAAGCGCGACAACAAAATCGCGAACCTGGAAGCGTCAGAGAATTCCTTCGAAAAAGTGGCCCTGGAGTGGTACGGCAACCACATGCCCAATAAGTCGGACAGCCACCGAGTTCGCACATTGCGGCTGCTGAAAAATGATCTGTTTCCCTCACTCGGTAAACGCCCGGTTTCTGACATTAGCCCACCCGAGTTGCTCAAGGTACTAAGGCGCGTCGAAAATAGAGGTGCTGTTGATACTGCTCACAGGGCTCAACAAGCTGCAGGCCAAGTCTTTCGCTATGCAATTGCCATCGGCAAGGCAGAACGCGACCCAAGCGCTGACTTGCGTGGTGCCTTAAAGGTCCATGTAAAGAAACACCATGCCGCGATTACTGACCCCAAAGAACTAGGCACATTACTTAGAGCCATGGATAGCTATAGTGGTACGCCAGTGGTCACAGCAGCTTTACGCCTATCCCCTCTTCTATTTGTCCGCCCCAGAGAATTGAGACACATGGAATGGGATGAAATCGACTGGGATCAAGAATTGTGGAATATACCTGCTGACAAGATGAAGATGAAAGAACCCCATGTAGTTCCCCTAAGTCAGCAAGCTATCGAAATTTTATCCGAAATCCAATCGCTGACAGGACGTGGTAGGTACGTGTTCCCTAGTGCCAGAGGAGCAAGTAGGCCATTAAGTGAAAACGGGGTGAGAGTAGCGCTCCGATCTATGGGCTATGACAACAACATGATGACTCCCCATGGATTCAGGGCCACGGCCAGAACGATACTGGATGAGGTTCTGGAATTTAGAGTGGATCTGATTGAGCACCAGCTGGCCCATACCGTGCGAGACCCTAATGGACGGGCCTATAACCGGACCAAATATCTGCCCCAGCGCAAGGAGATGATGCAGAGTTGGGCTGATTACTTGGATAATCTGCGAACATCGCCAGCATGCAAGATTTAAGGAGCTGAAGCGATGAAAAGTATGAAAAGCGCCCCATTCTACCGAATATCGGACCTAGCGAAGGAATGGGATATATCTGAGGAGAGGATCTGGTCATACATCAATTTTGGAGAGCTACCTGCCTGTGTTCACGTCAGCAGCATAGAACAATCATTAAAAAGAAAAACTTCTGAAAATTATATTTCAAGACTGGAGAATCTCGATACAACAAAAGTATCCCAAATCATGCGCCGAGGAATGCCACATCTAGTATTTGGGGCATTATCGCCAGACCGGCACTTTAATTGGCTTGGAGCAGAGTATCGATGCATCCAGGCATCAAAAGCAAAATCGACATATGAAGAAGAAGAAACTTTTCCACTACCAGAATTCCTCTATTTGAATCCAACAATCCTTAGCCCAAACCTTACTGAAACAGGGACCAGCTACCCTTCGTTCAACCTATTTGAAATAGAGGATGAAACATATGGCATAGTGGCTTTCTTTAATGCTTCACTGACTAGTGGAGAGCGCATATACAAAGGCTTTTGGGTTAATTCAGATGACCTTGGCCCAGTGGGTCCAGTCGGAGTAACTGCTAGCGACAAACTGAATTTTGAGCTTTCCCATGGGCTCACTACGTCTAATAGAACATGGAAAGATATTGCTCATGACATGGCAGTTGTACTCCTAAGAGATCACCCCCGCATGAAACAGAAAGAAATGGCGGAAACCATCGCGAAGAAACTAGGTGAAAACGGTATAAAAAATGATCGCGGCAATTCAGTAACCGCAGCTACAACTATAAAAGACGTTCTCACTCCTTCAGGGCTTTTCAAGCGTTCTTAATTTGCTCTAGGGAAGACAGGAAGCAATCCCCCACCACCACCCACTCACAACACATTGAAATAAAAGTGAAAATATAGGTCACATTTTAATTGCTGGGGTTGAACCCCAGTATGTAATTGAGACATCCACTAACCGCCAATAGGTACTTAGGATGTCCCATATCCTCCGACTTCCGGAAGTCATTAAAGAAACCGGTCTTTCCAGATCCACCATCTACAACCTGATCAAAGAAGGCTCTTTCCCTCCCCCTATCAAACTGTCTAGCCGCGCCAGCGGCTGGCTTAGCGACGAAATCGAACACTGGAAAGCTAGCCGCATCACCCGTAGCCACTGGAGGGCTGAATAATGCCTCCATGGAACCATCAGAACAATCCAGCCACTGAAGACACCAGCAGCAGCCACGTATATTTCGTTTACAGGCTCACCAGCAACCTGCATGGAAATACCAACGGTTTGGTAATCTCCAGTAACGCAGGACATGCCATTTCGATCTTCTGCAGGCTGCATGGGACCACCCCCAATCGCGTCACAGTGATCTGCCACTACCCCCTTCAGACCATGTAGGTGGGGGTGATGGCCAGTTCTAAGCCTATGGGCTCGCGCAAGAAGGCCCCGTTCGCAAATATTCCTCACCACATCATGGAGAGCGAAAACTACAAGAAGCTCGGAGCATGGGAGGTGAAGCTGTTGCTGGAGCTCAGTTACAAGTTCAGAGGCAAAAACAATGGCGACCTTTCTGCAACGTGGTCAGACTCGAAGAAATTCGGCTGGCGCTCTAAAGGCACGCTGTCAAAAGCAATTGAGAGGCTTGTTAAGTACGGGTTCATCCAGCTCACCCGACAGGGAGGCATGCACCAATGCAGCTTGTACGCACTCACTTGGCATCCGATCGACGAGTGTCAGGGGAAGCATGAGGTTTCCCCAACCAAGACCCCCTCGAACCTCTGGAAAAATGAAAGCGGCGAATAGCCACACTTAACTTATTCGTCCGGAGAGCACCCGTCATGAAAACGTTTTCCCCACCCTCTATGCGGGTCAATGCGCCCGCTATGTGGGTCAATTCCAATGCCCAGATGGGTAATTCCTCCCATCTTCTACCCGCTATGTGTACCTAAAAAGGGCATTTATAAGATTTCTGTACCCGCTATGTGTACACCTTTATATATCTGCCATACCTAGTGGAAATACAGCCCATGATAGATATAGCTAGAGGGCAAAAAATGTACTCAAAATACCCTCAAGATAACGGCCAAATTTGTAGACAAAAGTAGACCCTACACCTCCCCAATCCTCAACGTAAGCCTATCCAGGCGGCACCATCCAACAATAGCGCCCAAAATCGTTATAGTTTATTAGAGTGTTTCACTCAGCAGGGTCAAAATTCATATTGACTTCTGATCTATCGGCTGAAAACAACAAGAAACATACTTCATCAAGCTAAAATATCGAGACTGAAATCTACGTGGAGAGCTTGGCCCAAAAATCTTGTCCAAAACGAACTTCCGGGTTATGAGGAACAAAGTTCCTGTGGTGATCTTCTAATGACTGACGCCACTCACCGAAAGTTGATTCATCGGTAACCCAATCAATCGCCTCCAAAACAAAAAGCAGCTCACTCTCAGTCATTGGGTTTTGAAAAATATTTCCACGCCTCTTCCTCATAAGTGACGAAATGACCTCACCTAATGGCCCAGAATCTCTAAGTTCTCTCTTTATTTTTTCAGGTCTGTGGATAAGCCTGTTGAATTGCCTTTCTTTTGACAGGCTCTCTTTTCTAAAATAAGAATCCAAACAGGACCCGTGATTGCTTTCTTCCCTTATCGTTCTTATGCATTCTTCACTTTCAGCTTCTGTTTCGTCATTAGACTCATACCCCTCGCTTTCCTGGGCCTGTTTGCATGCTTCGACCTTAACAGCCACCAAGCGAGTGATGTCAGACCAAGTTCTACTGTAGTATTTCTCTGGGTTAACTGGGAGTTCAAGTGATGATGCTCTAGATGGATGATCTACTAGCCATTCTGAATAAGACTCCAGATCAAATATTATGACCCCGGCGATATTTTCAGCTGCTAGAAAATCCAGAAATGATTCATAGTCTAATCTTTCCTTTCCATCATCTTCAGCTTCAATTTCATCCATCGCCACATTTAAATAGCTTTGGTCATCAGGCTCGTCATCGTAATCATGATATGGAACGCCATAAACATTCTCATCAATTAAATCACCTATTTTCTTCCCTGATTTAGTTTTCCGTTCTAGCAGAGGGCTTTCAATTTGATAGGCGCCGAGTAGCCCAAAACCAATCATCGCAAGTTTACTTCTAATTTCCTCTCGTTCATTAATTGGCTGGTTATTAACGATGGTATTGTGGCTTTTTCTTACGCTGGGATCGAAAGACACCAGGAGGTTCACATATCTCTCAATATATCGAGCTTTCAACCAAAGGTGTCTATCTTGATATGTCATATGAGGAACATCGCCTGCTAGTGAATTACACTCACTGCAAGCTCTGATAAGCGTTTTCTTTACTTCCGACAAAAACTCCTCTGGAATTTTTACATTTAACGGCGGCACATGGTCATCTGTGATCTGAATTCCAGAGCCACCATGTCGCCCGCAATATTGGCACATGCTCGAGTCTTCTTCAGGCGACATTGGGTAAACAGGTTTATAGCCAACATTATTTACTTTTCTATGTGTTTGTTTCATTGGGCTTATCCGTCACAAGCAACCTACTTTCACAAACTCACCTGAAACCGCTTAAAATTCTCCGCCTGCTCAAATATCTCCTTGTACACTTCATCCCTGTCTACAGGGGGATATCCATGCTTGGCCAATACCAGAATCAGCCCCACCTTCAATTCCGCCTTGATATCATCCCTCTGGGCCCAGTCGGTGTACTTGGCCTTATCATCCACCACCTCTTTCACAGCCTTGGAAAGCTCCAATAGCTTATCCTCGGGATAGGTGAAGTCATACTTAATGGCTAGCTTCTTCAAGATGTCGTAGAACGCTTTCTCTTCCAGATCGATACCCAGGTCAGCGAACGACTCCTTCTCCTTCTTCAATGCCTGGATTAGATCAATGATCTCGTCGGAGAAATCCTCCAGCACGTCACTGACCAGCACACTGTCTTCCTTTCGCTCATTGTACTTTTCCACCAGTGCACGGAACTTCTCTGAGAAGTCCATCCCCATGGTTTTGTTGATACGCCTGAAATCCTCAATGGCCCGAGCCAGCAGTTTCTGCAGCAACTTAATCTTGGTATTGGGCAGTTTTATCTTCTCGATCTTGGCCAGGTAGTCATCATCGAAGATGTCCATCTCGCCGGATTCATCATCACCCAGCTTGAATATCTCCTCCACCCCATCGGCTTTCAGGGCTTCGGCGATCATTTCCCGTACCTTGGCGTTCATCTGGGCGATATCTGGTGCATTGCCCCGGGTTAACTTGAACACGATGGACCGCACCGCCAGATAGAAATGAATCCAATCCCGTTCCTGCTGGCTAATGGCCTCTGACCCACAGCAGATGTCATAGGCGGCTTTCAGGCGCTTCACTAGGGCCATGAAGCGCTTTTCGACCTTATCGGTAATCTGGACAAACTCAGCTGCCATGTTCAGGCAATTGAGCTGCTCAACCGGGCTACCGTTGAAATAGGGCTTGGTATCGAATTTGTGGAAGATCTTACCCAACAGATCCAGATGATCTTTCACCACCACCACAGACTGGGCGATCTCTTCAATGTTCTGCTGATCGGCCTTGTTGTAATGGGCCAGAGCCAGGTTCATCTGCTTTTTGATGCCGATGTAATCCACCACCAGGCCCTTTTCCTTACCTTCGAACTTGCGGTTCACCCGGGAGATGGTCTGAATCAGGTTATGGCGTTGGATGGGCTTGTCGATATAGATAGTGTCCAGAAACGGCACATCAAACCCGGTCAGCCACATATCCACCACAATGGCGATCTTGAAGTTGGACTTTGGATTCTTGAACTGGCGATCCAGCTCCTTGCGGTATTCGGCGGTACCCAGCATGTCATAGAGCTTGGCAGGATCATCTTTACCCCGGGTCATGATCATTTTGATCCGCTCCATGGGCTTCAGTTCTTTCTTCTCTTGCTCGGTCAGCTCTGCACCTTCTTCGCAGGTCAGCACGTCATTCCATTGCGGACGCAGTTCCACCACTTCCTGCCAGAAGTCGTAGGCAATCTGCCGGGAGGCACAGACAAACATCGCCTTGCCCTTGATGGTGGAACCTTCCTCCAGGCGCTTCTCGTAGTGGTGTACAAAATCGATAGCCAGGGCTTTTAAGCGATCAGGATCTCCCAGGATCGCTCCCATATTGGCACTGGCTTTCTTGCTTTCCTCAATCTGGTACTCGCTGGTGCCGTCCTCGGCACACTGGGCGTAGTATTCTTCGATTTCCTTCAGCTTGTCGCTGTCCAGCACCACCTTGGCAGCACGGCCTTCGTACACAATGCGCACGGTGATTTCATCTTTCACCGATTCGGTCATGGTGTAGCTATCCACCACCTCACCGAACACATCCAGGGTGGCGTCGATGGGGGTACCGGTGAAGCCCACAAAGGTGGCATTGGGCAAGGAGTCATGCAGGTATTTGGCGAAACCATAGGTACGCTTGACGCCCTTTTCAGTCACCCGTACCTTTTGATCCAGATTCACCTGGCTGCGGTGGGCCTCATCGGAAATACAGATCACATTACAGCGATCCGTCAGTAATTCGGTGTCTTCGGTGAACTTGTGAATGGTGGTGAGGAACACACCCCCACTGGCCCGGCCTTTTAACAGCTCCCGCAAATGGGCACGGCTTTCCACGCTGACCACGGCCTTATCACCGATATAGCCGGTGGCATTGCAGAACTCTTTGGAAAGCTGGTCATCCAGATCGGTGCGGTCGGTAATCAACACAATAGTGGGACTTTCAAAGGCCACACTCTTCATCAACAACCGAGTTAAAAACAGCATGGTAAAGCTTTTGCCGCAACCGGTAGCGCCAAAGTAAGTGCCGCCCTTGCCATCACCGCCTGAACCATCAGGGCGCTTGCGATGCTTGAGAATGTTGTCGTAGAGCTTGGTGGCGGCATAGAACTGGGGGTAGCGGCACAGAATCTTCACCTGAGCCTTGGACACATCTGGGAAATACACAAAATGCCGGATCACCTGCCGCAAGCGATCCTGATCAAACAGGCCCTGAACCATGGTATGCAGTGCGTTAATGCCATCCTGATCAATGGCCTCGCTGCCGGTCACCTTGCGCCAGGTGTAATAAAACTCATAGGGCGCAAACAGCGACCCCATACGGGAATTCACACCGTCACTGATCACACACAGCACGTTGTATTTCATCAGCTCAGGGATATCCCGGGCATAGCGCACCGTGAGCTGCTGGTAGGCATCGTGCAGGCTGACCTCCTCCCTCACCGCACTTTTGAATTCAAACACTACCAAGGGCAAACCATTAACATACAGAATGGCATCGGGGATGCGGGTTTCCTTACCCTCGATCACCATCTGATTCACCAGCCGGTAGATATTGGCATCCCCATACTCAGCTGAGGTTTCTGCAACGGCATCCGTCACCACGGTTTCCACCTCCCCCTCCTGCGGGGGGCGCTGCAGGGGCAAACCAGAGTAATCCACCAGCTGCAAATACAAGTCTTTCTTGGTGCGATCTTCCCTCTTTAGCAGAAAGCCATCTGCCACGAGCTTATGAATGGTTTTATTAGAATCGTACAGATCTGCCGGGGAAAGCCGCTCCAGTCGGTTAATCACCGATTGAATCTCTGCCTGGGTGATACCGTCTGCCGCATAGCGCTGGCTCAGGAACTGGCGCAGATCCTCTTTTAACAACGCCTCATTCTTAGCCCGGGATAAAGTCTCCCCCCGATAATGGGGGTAACCCTGCTCTCCCAGCAGATCGATAATGGCCTGTTCCAGCTTTGCTTCGTTAAAACTCATTCAGCTCTAATTCCAAATGTATGAAGCTATTTGAAACAACAGTTGTTGCCGTTGCTCTAGCTCGTCAGGGCCAAACTGGTTTAAAGGTTTCAAATCCAAGTCAAAACGGCTCTTAAAATCCGACATATCCAACTTGGACTTGTAGGCATCCTCCCTCAGAGTTTCATTCCAATAGAGTGTATTTGCGTACGTTTTCAGCTTTTCCACGTAGGTTTCATTATTACTGGAAATATTATCCCTGCCTTTGAGTAATAGAATTCCACCCAAACGATTTCGTTCGACTGAAAAGCGCTCTTCATCACCATCAAACAATGCCATATTTTCTTCATTGTGAGCCAAAATATGCTCAATATGGAATCCAGTTTTAGCGCCGGTTTTTAATACAAGATCGCTGATGCTATGTTTCATGTTCAAGTTCATGTTCTTTGCAAGGAACTCATCCACCCTAGCGAAGAAGTAACGCTTGAATCGAGCATTGAGTCCAATTCCAGTCTGCTTAAAAAACGCATACTTAAATGGCTCCTCTACTTCCGTTAGGCGCCTTTTTGCCAATTCTGATGTTAGCTCTTTATCAAAAGCAGCCCGTATCTCGCCTACATCAGCCCCCCTAATCTGCACTGACACTCTGAACAGCATTTCCTGATAGCTATTACTGTCATAAGCACCTTGCAATTGCAGTAAGGAAAACAGGCGGTCAATTTCTGCCGGGATAACGTCTAACTTTTCTTTTTCTTGCTCATCATCGATAGCACAGCTGGACATCACCAGAAACAAGGCGCCATCTAAATCATTTACCCTGTTATATGTGTAAGCGGACTCCTGATCTTCATTCAGCGATTTCCGAGCCCTAAAATACAAATTAGAGTAATAGGTAAAATCATTGTCCAAGAACTGGATCACACCACCCTGGTTGTGAGCCAGCCTCAATGTATCGTCAAATTCCGCAGTAAATATGATCCGATGGTAGTCACCATCGAAACGAGCACCATCCTTGCGAGACCCCGCGAATCGCGCCTTTAAATAAAATCGAAAGAAACGATCAGCCTCATCCTCATCAAAATCATTAATCTTACGGATGTTGCTTTCCCATAGCTCGCTATAGCTTTTCTTATCAAGCACGGTTTTATCAATCTGCCCAAGCAACTTGCCCTTTAAAATTTCATAAGGCTTAAGCCGCACCCCCCTGTCATTAATTACCTCAAATACCATGGGCACATCAGTTTGCTCCACGGATAAATTGATCAACACAAGACGGCGTAGGAAATAAAATACAAACGTCTCCAGCTTATGCTGGTCGCACACTGAACTATCAAGCCATTTACTAATAATTTGATAATTATTCAGCATGTTGACTGCAGTAATTCCTGTCGTGACATCCGCTTGATCAAGGTCATTCGAATATAGGGCTTGCTGGGTTACCCTGTGCGCTTCATGATTCAGCCAGAAAGTAGTTTCAAACCCAGCCTGACCAGATATCTTGCCGTCCAGCCACTTCGCCAACTTAGACTCGTAGCTATTCGCCATATGCAATAATTTCATCAGTATCAGCGTTAAAGTAGTTAGGCGCTGTTGGCCATCGACAATAAACACTCTCCCATCCACCTTATTGGTGACATAGGTATTCAGGTAATACCAAGGATATTTTGCGTCAATCACTTCAGCGCTGGGGGGCAACGCCTTAAATTCTTCGTACTGTTCATTAAATTTATAGAAGATATCATCCAGCAAACGTAAAACAGGTTCCTCGTTCCAGCGGTATTCTCGCTGGTAGAAGTCGATGTGATAGAGCGTATTTGAAAACACAGCATCAATGTTCTGTTTATCTGGTGAGATATCCATGACTTTCCTTATTAAATTGTAAGAATCACTATCAATTACAGGTCGAATGTTGCCTATCAAACTCGCATACAAATCAACCGAACTTACTCACCCCCAACATCTGCCACATATGCCTGCTCGGGATGCTGAGGCATAGTTGGATACAGATACCGTAAGCGCTTTTCCTTAATTAAAGGCTGCAAATAATCTTTTCGAATAACATTATCAGATCGTTTGAGCAGCTGAGTCAGCAGTTCAAGCGTGCATGGCTGTACTCTGCACATTTCAAGAATAGCACTCTCAACCTCTTCTCTAGGAGCCCTTTTCCTAGACGATATAGGCTCAGCTATCTCTCGCAATCGCTCCAAACCCCCAGAGCTATCTCCCAAACCCCCAAAGGTAGCCCCCAAACCCCCAAAGGTAGAGCCATCCCCGTAGCTCGTGCCGCCCCCATATTGAGGGGTTTGGTGCGAAAGCGCAGTGTTAAACGCATCATCCAAACGCGCTTCAGTGAGAAAATAGATAGTCCCTCGCCCGCTACCTTCTTGATGTAAAAGACTTTTTTCGACCAATCCTGATAACAGCGCCGATAAATCCCTGGGGTGAATATTCAACATGGACATCATGCGCCGGTGATCCACCGTAGTCTCCAGCTGGGCTGTCACCAGAATCAGTCTTTCATTGTCATCCAGTGCTGCAAGCACTTCTTCCCCAAGGCTTTCCTTCAGATCGTGGATGGTCGACTCAGGCACAAGGCTTAAGGTATGTAACTCCAATAGGGTCTGATCGGAGGGAGACTCCCTTTCATGTAGCAGCGGCTGGCGCCAGTGTTGGCTACGCCAACCGTCATAGATTTTGGGAAGACCAGAACCGGCATTCTCACCTAACCCGACGTATCGAAACATGTCCTGGATTAGACGGTTGCGGCAATCGCTCTCGCCCCCTTTAACGGCCGCTTCAATGGGCACACGCATCATTCCTGGGTTACGGAACCCAAACATATCTGGCCGTTTCACCACTAAGACAGAGGCTCTACCTGTGTAGTCGGCATGCACCAACGTGTTGACCAGGGCTTCACGCAGTGCCTTGTGGACCAATGTATCGTCCTGCCGCTCGTCGCCCTTTAATTCGAATGGCACTTTAAGGTCAGCGGTCAGCTTTAATATTATCTTTTGGTAGAAGCTGAATAGATTACCGGGCCAGGTGCCATCCAGCGTCACCCGGTCCACCCAACGGGCTTCCGTTCGAGCCTCGGGGCGCTCCTGATAATCCAGCATATAGTTCGGGAAGGCTTCTTTAATCGTATGCAGCTGGCCAAACATTAACAGGCCCGCTTTCGTGAGCCCCATGGTTCCCGTATCGCGATCTTTTCGCCATGCACCAATGTACTGTAAGAACTCTTGATCGGTAGCACGGTTCCAAACATGATCTGGCTGTAGATTGGCGTAACGCTGTCGATAATTCTTCAGGGTGCCCATGTCCAAATCATCCAGACCGTAACCCTTCAGAATGCCATTATCACGGCTGTCTTCCTCTTGCTCCGCCAGCATTCGGCGAACTGTCTCATCTGACTGCCGAATATCCGCGCTATTAAAACGTTTGTAGGTTCCCTTGATGGGATTGCCTTTTATGAAGACCGGACGTTGTGTACGGGATCCCTGGGGTACGTGCACGTGAACAATATTCAGGCCATCGATTTGAATACAGCGAATACCATCCTGGCGAATAATATTACTGCTCACCAAATCCCGATCATTTAAACCCGCCCAAAGCTCATCAATCACCTTCTGGGAATTTTCAATACCGGCCAGTTTAAACTGTCCAGAAGGCTGCTCTTCCAAGCCCAGAAACAGATCACCACCCAGCGTATTGGCAAAAGCGCTATAGGTTTCCCATATGCTTTTTGGGCAGGCGCCCTTACCGTCACGCCCCTGAGCCAATTTGCATTCCACATCGAAGCTTTCACGTAGCGCGGCAATATCTTCCAGTGAGTTGATGCTGATCATCTGTTTATATTACCTCGGCTAGCTGCTGCTCTGCCTCTGGAATTTGGAGTTGACCAGAGAGAAGCTTTGGTAACAACTGATCTCGTATCGTGGTAAGTGATTCAGCAATCAAATTTCCTACTGAAATTCGCTCCTCATTGATACCAACATGCTGTTCAAAAAGAACGAGCAACTTGCTTTCAGGTAAGGTTACAGGGACTTCTGACAAAATCCCTGTATTAAGATTTGGCATCGTCGCACCTACAGCATGCTGTGTAAGCCATGCTTTTGTTTTTGCTTGATCCAATGAAAATGAAATATAGCTAGGTGAAACCCATTTTTTACCAGGTCTAACCAACAAACACCCCGTGCCGCAAATCCAGTCAACTTCGTGAGCACCGATTAGGGCGTGCTTCTCAACATCTCCTCGTCGGCTGAATATGATGTCACCAACTTTAAGGCAATGGCGTGATAATCGTTCAGCGTTTTCATCATCGATCTTAGCTGTTGTCGCCTCGATAACACGGCGATTTTTCAGATCTTTGGGCATAACAACCGAAATACCTTGGCCGACATAATCCGACGCATGCAGTTGGCTACCAAAAGGGCCTGTTTGGATTTTTCCTCCGCTACGCTCACATATCGATCCTAAAGTGGATAGTTCCCACCCCTCCGGCACCAAGCCCATCTCTTCGGTAAACACAAAACTGCTGGGGAAGAGTTGCTGAATTTCGGCGGGCAGTGGATTCAGGGGTGACGCATCGGTTGAGCCGTTAGCGGATTGTGTGGCCTGAGCAGCGGCGTGGTGTTCTTGCCTTTTCAGGGCGCGGGCTTGCGCTCTCTTCATAAAAGGCTCGGGAATGGAATTGCCTGCGGCCAGGGCGTTGTCGATCACCGGATCAAAATCCACAAACCAGCTTTTAAACAGTGCCTGGGCCATGGATTCCAGGGTGGTGTTGATTTGGCGGTTGAGTTCGATTTTTTTGTCTAATGACCCAAGAATAGACGCAATCTTCTTTTGCTCTGATAGAGAAGGAATTCGAATAGGGAAAGAAGGCAGCTCCTTCAAAGCGATACGATCTACTGTTGCTCCAGTATTTGTTCTTGCGAAAATTTCTCTTTGGAAATCCGGCCCCAAATAAGCAAACAGAAGATAGTGAGGATCGACTTTCTCTCTATCAGGACGAAGCAACCCCATTCTTCGCCCAAGACAAGCTTTTATACCAGCTGGCATAAGAGCGGCTTCACCAAGCCTAGTTTCATAAGAAAACAATACGTCGCCAGCTTCAGGAGTCACTCGCTTAGTCCATTTGACGAATTGTTCTTCGCTGATATGAGCAGACTTCGACAAATCGAGTTTCCCTTGTTCGAGACTCGAAATACTTAAAAAGTATGGACCATCATCAATTTTCTTAGGCGTGGCATGAGGCCCATCAAATACCTGAGCGATCTCTCCAACTGTTGTCCACTCACTCCCCATAACCCAACCCCGCCAAATTTTGCTTAATCACCGCATCCAGCTTTTCCGCTTCCGCCATCTGCTGGTACAGGGTTTGGGTCAGATCACGCATTTTCTCTTCAAACAGCTCGCCATCGTCTTCCACTTCTGCTGCCCCCACATAGCGGCCAGGAGTGAGCACATAGTCGTTGGCTTTGATGTCCTCAATGGTGGCGGCTTTGCAGAAACCGGGAATATCGTTGTACTCGCCGTCTTTGGCTTCACCCCGCCAGGCGTGATAGGTGCGGGCGATTTCGGCAATGTCGTCGGTGGTCAGTTCCTTGTGAATACGGCTGATCATGCTGCCCATATTGCGGGCGTCGACAAACAGGGTTTCGCCCTGGCGGTTGCGGTGGTTGCTGTCGTTGTGGCCGGGGACGACTGCGGCCTTTTTGTTCTTGGTAAGAAACCAGAGGCACACGGGTATCTGGGTGGTGTAGAAGAGCTGGCCGGGCAGCGCGATCATGCAGTCCACCAGATCGTTTTCGATGATCTGTTTGCGGATCTCCCCTTCGCCCTTGGTGTTGGTGCTCATGGAGCCGTTGGCCAGTACAAAGCCCGCGACACCGTTGTCACTGAGCTTGCTGATCATGTGCAGTATCCAGCCGTAGTTGGCGTTGCCGGTGGGGGGCACTTCGTAACCGGCCCAGCGGGGATCGTCGGTGAGTTCGTCGGGGCCGCGCCACTCTTTCAGGTTAAAGGGCGGGTTGGCCATGATGAAGTCGGCCTTGAGGTCCGGGTGCTGATCTTTAAAGAAGGTGTCGGCGGGCACTTCGCCCAAGTTGGCGCTGATGCCGCGAATGGCCAGGTTCATCTTGGCCAGCTTGTAGGTTGTGCTGGTCTGCTCCTGCCCGTAGATGGAGATGTCCTTTTTGTTGCCCTGGTGGTTCTCCACAAATTTGACCGATTGCACGAACATGCCGCCGGAGCCACAGCAGGGATCGTAGATTTTGCCATGGTAGGGCTCGATCATTTCGGCAATCAGGTTGACCACGCACTTGGGGGTATAGAACTCGCCCCCGCCCTTGCCTTCGGTGGCGGCGAAGTTGCCGAGGAAGTATTCGTAGACGCGGCCCACGATGTCCACTTCGCTGGCAGCGCCGTCGTTGTCTTTGACGACGGTGTCGATGTTGTTGATGGAGTCGATCAGGGCGGCCAGCTTGCTTACATCCAACCCCAGACGGGAGAAGTAGTTATCGGGCAGCGCGCCTTTGAGGGATTTGTTGTTCTTTTCCACGGTGTGCAGGGCGGTGTCGATCTTGACAGCAATGTCGTCCTGCTTGGCGTTCTTGGCAATGGTGTCCCAGCGGCTCTCTTCCGGCAGGTAGAAGACGTTTTTCATGGTGTAGAACTCCACCATGTCTACATAATCGCCCTGACCTTCGGCGATCAGCTCTTGTTTGCGGTCTTCAAACTTGTCGCTGATGAATTTGAGGAAGATTAGGGAGAGGACGACGTGCTTGTATTCGGAGGATTCGACGGAGCCTCGGAGCTTGTCGGCGGTGTCCCAGAGGGTTTGTTCGAAGGATTTTGTTGATTTTTTGGTTGTTGGTTTTTTGGCCATGCCTATTTTTGCTTCGCTTTTAAAATGTGGGGAATAAACGACTTATTGCTCAATAGTACCAAGTATATCAATCATCTGGTGGTGTTTTCGCCAAGCCGATAGCCTGAAGCCCCTCAAATTTAATCAATTAAATATACAGAAAACATTTAGCGACATGTGACAAGGGCCTTATTCCCGGAATAGTTAGCTTTAGGACATCAGTTCAAATAGTTCTTCAATACCAGCAGCCCCACCTTTCAATCTAATAGGTTCAGCAATCCTAAATGGACATTGAGAGTGAACCTTGCTTGTAACTTCACAAAATAACCTATCGGCACTAACAACATAATCAACATCGACAAGATAATTGCTTAGCTGAGTGTCAGCCACTGTTCCGGGAGAAGTTTTTCTATAAACTTGTAGAATTTCAAAGGCAGCACTAACCCAAAATCGAGGAAGCTGTTCAGGAGAAACATCTTCTAACCAAAACTTCACCCAAGAAGGATTGTTAACATTAACAACAGCAAGATTTAACCTTCCAGAAAGCCATTCTTTATACGGGCTATTAGGTCCCATGGAGAGGTTGACTGTCATTTCACGGAATGAAGCCGCTCGCCAATATGGAAAAGGCACATTCCGGTATTCCGCTGGACAGTCAGCCCCTTCAAGCTGGGTAGTAAATTTATCTATTTCGAACTCACTAAAGTCTACTTTGTATTGTTTAGCTTGAGATCGTTGAGACTCGAATTTCTCCCTCATTTCTTGAACTTGGTCCTCTTCTGACAGTTCCAGAAAGCTTACCGCGAGCTGTGGCTGACTCCTAAAGCGATCCCAAATCCCACCTTTGCTCCGTCGCCAGTCGTGCCGAATTCGGCGATACCATGCTTGATCAGCATTCTCATTCAACCAATTTCTGCGCAATCTGGTCACTTCACCTATCATTTCTTCACTTTGACTGTATGCCTCAGGCATCAATCGATTCACTCTTTTATCAGTGACGAGCCTAAGAATGCCATCGCGTGTAGAAACATCCTGCATTCTGGCAATTTCATATAGAACGCTTGGGGCGATTACAATTTTCTCATTATTTTTTTTTGCTAATCTAAACAATTCGGATGACGAACCTGTATCAAACAAATATCGCCAAATATTAGTATCTATTAGATAACTAGCCATGCCCCTAAACCCCGTTACCAAGACCACCGAGAAAAAACCAATTTTTTGGCTAGAGTGAAATCAACAATTCGATTGCGAGCATGCCAAGCCCAGACTGCACTCTCCCAGGGTTCACTAACCTAGAATATAGTCAAGCCATTCCTCTCCATTTCATCCCTAACCATTGCCCCGTACGAAGAAATTATCGAATCATTTGTCATCCCGTTGCCGAAATCTGCGGTCAAATGCGGCATAACGAAGAGCATAGTTTTCCCATTATTAACTAACTTTTTGTAATAATTGTAACCATCCAGTTTATTTCTATCAGCAGCCTCTAACGGGAGGTCTGAAAAGGCTTTGAAGAATCGATGAACATCACCCGACCCAAAACAACAAATGCAATTTGGTTGAAACTCTCTAACCCACGACTGGAACATTTCAGCTCTAACTTCAATTTCAAGCTCTTTGAGCTCCTGCTTTGTTTTCAAGCCCAAAAGACACGCAAACTCTTTGTAGTGAGCTTCGTTATCCTTGGGAAAACAAAATCCCCCGACATTGCCTTTATAGTATTCCGAATTAGCGGTATATAAGCCTACTGTCTCTGCAAAGGAAATATACTCAGACACGGGGTACCCATGTTTCACTGCCTCAAACTTCGCAGCCCTCTGATTGAATTTACACGCCTCCACAAATTCCAGAACTTCATGTTCAGGTATACTCCAATGCCCAACCTGAGGCTTAAGCACTTTATAATCATCTATATCAGGCTTCCCTCCATACTCGATAGCAAAAAGCCAATTTTTCCCTGCTATATTCCCGCCATCACATCCCACTGGTGAACTTAAGTATCTTACGATCTCTGATCTGGTTAACCCATTGCCTACACTCATATCAGCCCCCTCATCCTAATATCTATTCACATTGACACTGCAGAGGAAGCCAATTCCATAAAACTAGCTGCCAATTTTACTTTTTTCAGGCACTTCTGAATGCAATGCCGATGCGCCATCATCAACAGGGTCAATAGCGGTTTTTTCATCAATATTGAATTCATTCTGTGCTGCCAAGTCATAAGCGTGCATATATACAATTTGCTCTATGGGCACCACCACTTCGAACATTGACGGGGTCAAATGGTCTGCATCCGATTTTTCATCTCCCGCCATTCGCTCGTATACAGAAATATAGTTAGTCGTAAATTTCACTTGGTGCGTCGGTTCTTCTCGATACCCACTGAGAAGTGGTAAAAACCTTAAAAATGCTTCCTCTGTCTTAGGGTTTCGTGTGGAGATGACCCATCCCACGTATATTTTGTTATTACTCAATGTAAACAAAATTGGAGTAGATCTGATTTGTGCCTCCAGAAGCATAAGTTCAAATTCATTATTCTCTACCGAACGCTTAAGCAGCCATAAGCTAAGCTTAGGAATCTTGAAAATCAGATTCAAAATATATGGCAGGATTACCCCTATCAAGAAGATAAGTATTGATATTACATACTTGGCATGTTCAGCACTTAGCACGTGATGAATTAATTTGTAGCCCTCAAGATCATTCTCGGGTGCTAAGGTGATCGGACAGCCCCTAAAATACCCAATCAAATAAATCTCAGATGCAATGACTGCAAGAAAAAAAGAATAATAAATAGCGCGAAAATAAAGCCTATGGCCACTTTCCCTGGAGGCATGATGTATCGATGGTCTAAAGACTACTGAAAAGAAGTATCCACCGGATAAACAGAGCGCTAATAAAACAGCTTCCATACTCTACAAAGCCCCCACTTTGTTTTCTTTATGTACAAACAAAATAGGGGCTCAACGTGAGCCCCTATTTATAAGCAGATCAAACCAAGATCAGTTTTCAATTAACTTTTTAGAACCAATACTTTTTAGTGCATTCAACTGACGCTGGCCTGCAGTACTATTTATTAAATCGAGAGAGCTTACGGTTGCTACACCGGACCTGGATATTTTCTGCTTTACCTGATCTTGATCCGCAGCAGTGGTGCCCGCAAAACTCTTATAGTTCGTATCTTTCTTTGACATTCCGAGCCTCCTCTGAAAAGCGCAAATACATGGGTACACATTAATTAAACCCCACTATATTCCACTTAAAGCCACAACTGCCCACAAATAACCATATAATTATGTACCAAAATTCCGCAAATTACCAAAATCAAGTTAGGCTGTTAATTGATCTGGTTTTTCGTTTGACCAAATTACACAGCATGGTCAAAAATCGGTAGCAGCTTCCGATCTGGAGATCTGGTATCAAATGTGGCCCCAAGAAGAAGTTCAACAGAAGCTATTTGGGGGTATTTATGGGGGTATCAACAAGAAACAAAAATTATTTTTTATTTATTTAACATATACTTATAATAAATATTCAGTTGATCTCACTCCGACCATTTCCTTCTCCACACCCCCACCTGTTCCTGCCCAGCAGTGTTCTTTACCTGCAAATTTACCGCGTCAACCCTGTAACAAATCGCCCCCTCCCCCCTCTACCTTTTGGTACGGCGACAATTAAGCGCTGATATATCAATAAGATAAACAACCAAACCAAAAGGAGATACTCCGTGGGGTTATCAACTCGGATCGGAAGGATTTTGACCACTGCAGCACTGCTGTTTTCATTGGGGGCATGCAAGCTCAACG
>MDTG01134018.1_pt1 | contig 18972 bp, 15 predicted proteins | sample 811421 | NCBI WGS metagenome assembly MDTG01 (sample SAMN05326645, study PRJNA326480) | marine metagenome | isolation source: seawater | place: Pacific Ocean: South East | collected 2011
CCACGACCATCACCACGACCATCACCACGACCATCACCACGACCATCACCACGACCATCACCACGACCATGACCACGAGGGGGACAAGGCGAGCCGCCTGATCATGGCTCTGCGCGCTGCCATGCGCGACTTCGTCGACGTCGGGATCTACTTCGTGATCGGCATCACGATTGTTGCCATCGTCAACACCCCTCCCCCCGTCGACCAGGAAACCATTCCGCTGCGCGACTACATCGACGGCACCGCAGACAGCACCCTTGGTGCGCCCACCGCCCTCATGGGTCTGGCCTTTCTCCTCAGCCTGTGCAGCACCTCCGATGCCTTTATTGCGGCGACGCTCGATGCTTTCAGCAACGGTCCCCGGCTCGCCTTCCTGGTCTTCGGTCCCATGATGGATGTAAAACTTCTTTTCCTCTACGGGACCATCCTCTCCCGGAAATTCATCCTCGCCCTTGCTCTCGGACTTTTCGTCGCCATCGGAGCTCTCAGCCTCGCACTTGGTCCTCCGCTGGATACGGTGGAGGAAGAGAAGGAAAAGAAGAATCTCCCCTTCTCCCAGAGCGTGGAGGAGTAACGTGCCCTGCCCGTGACAAAATCAACTTTCAACCAGATTGTCTCCGGCCTCGCCACCATTGCGTGGGGCATCCTGCCTGTCTATCTCTACGCCGGAGGCCTGATCAGCAAATACCTCAGTGAGTCCTTCCACCTGATCGCACTCAGCGGAGGCCTGGCCATGATTGTGCTCGGCGCCTTCAACCTCATCCATGCCCGGCGCAAGGTAGACTGTGGACATGACCATGAACATGAACACACCCATGACCACAAGGGAGCCGAACACGACCACCACGAACAGAACCCAATCGCAGCCATCTTCCTGATGCTGCTTCCGGTAATTCTCTGTACTGGCTTCACCAAGCATGAGTACTCCAAGGAGGCACTGCGTTGGAAGGGACTCTACAAGCAGCGCACCCTCCGTTCGCTCTATTCCAACTACAACGCCGAGTTTACCCGGGAATACCTCGAGAAGCGCACTCCCAAGACCGCGGAAGGAAACTTTCTCGTCCAGCTCACCGAGCTCTACTGGTCCGCGGGAGACGAGAAAATCATGAAGGTCTACGAGGATCTGCCGGTTCAGCTGGAGGGCCGTCTCATCGAGGAGGATCCCGAACTCAACCATGACGGGAACCGCCGGCGCCTCTACCGGGTAGTGATGACCTGCTGTGCAGCAGACGCGCAGGTCCTCGGTGTTCCCCTACAGTTCGAGGAATCCCTGCCGGACCTGCCGGACAAGACCTGGATCACCGCGCGGGGAAAGGTGGCCTTTGAACTCATCGAGGGGCAGCACTTCGCCTATCTGAAGGACTGCCAGGCGGAGGCCACCCGGCCGCCCGACCCGCGCAAGGGTAATTAAGAACCGCGAGCTACCGGGAGCCCCCTTCGCCCGGCTCGGGACCTGCCGGCGTGTCCCCATCTTCTGCGGTTCCAGCCGCTCGGCCCGGATCGGGGGCGGGCGGCGCAATCTGCCCTTTCACCGCGGCCTGAAATTCTCCAATCCACTTGGCGCAATCGCGATGGGCTGCATGCGTCTCGAGGTGTTTGAGCATGCGCAGCGAGGCCGCCTTCTGGTCTCCTACTCCGAAGAAATCCATCTCCTTCTGCCACTGCAGGTCAGGACGCCGGACCTGCAGAAATTTCTCCATCGCCGCGCTATACTCCGGTCGAGCCAATCCCTTCTTCGGCTTGTCCCAAGCCTGGATAAGGGCCCCCTCGTGAACAATCCGCTTCTCCCAGGCCTGATCCAGTTCTGCCAGAGTCTTTACACTGCGCAGGGCCGGAAGGACTAGTCCCTCGTATACAGCCTCCAGTTGGAGAGGCGAAGTTGGCCAGTCAGTCAGGTCGATGTTGTCGACCGAATACGCCTCTGCAAAAACCGTATTGAGGACGTTTTGCCGCAAAAGCTGCTGCGAACCCTCCAGATCTTCCGCGTCCTTGAAGATGGTGTCGATCTGGTCAAGCGCTCTGGCCCATATCTTGTCACTCCCAGTCGGCTCAGAGGCTGCCTGGAGGGTCAGAAGAAGCCAGTTCAGCTGGTGGCGAAGAGCCCTTCGGAAGGCCGGAGTATCAGTTCGGTCATTGTGGCGCCTTTTCCAGTCCCTGAAGTCGCTTCCGCTCTTCTGCTGGTCCTCAAACTGAACCTTTTCTACGCAGTTCAGGTAAAGTGCGTGGGCCGCCGAATCGCTTTGGATCGCTGAGCGGAAGGCCGAGTGGGCAGTGGTGTAGCGGGCGCCCACCAGCTTGTTAGATCCCTCCCGCAACTCCTTGATCTTCTCGAGGAGAAGTTGGGCGTCGAGAGCGCTGAGTTTTTCCGGGTCGCCCTTGAGCGGAGTAGTCAGCAGGGCCAGGCAGAGGAGAGATATCGGCTTCATGTTCAGGTGGAATGCTACGCGCCGGCGATCCTCTGCGAATTCCTCCGAGTGGGCAAAGCGAATCGCGTCACCCTTTAAGGGAAGCACGGCCCTGCGCAACCCCGCTGCCGTGCGAGGCAAGCTCCAGCAGTTCGCGGCGCACGTTAAACTTATTGGGGGAAACCGCCCACCCGCACCTTTCAGGCCCGTCCGTCCGGGACGGGCCGCTTCATATCAGGGCCGAGCCGCACGAAGTCGCTTCAATCCTACTGCTCTTTCTTCAAGAGTGAACTTTCCGGCTTTTACACCTCCCGCGCAGACATCCGGGAACCGCCCTCCCTCGATTCTCTTCCGCCTGCTGAAGGAACCAGCCGAAAGGCGATCCAGTCCGGTTCCCTGAGCCCTTTCCCGGCGATCATAGTGTCGTCAGGGACCGCCTGCTCCCTGAGAAATATCAAGCCCGCCAGAATATCCTGATAAAGACCCGCCCACCAGGGAAGTGGAGCAGGAAATAATACGGCAGGCCGTCGCCCACTTGCTCAGTGCCCGGGGCGCCTCCCCTCCCTCAGCACCCCGTTCCCTCTGGTTGTTGACGCAATTGCAGCAGGTCCGCCCCAGCGGTTTCAGAGCCGATTAACCCTTCCAACCTTCACGATCAGCACTTCGGCACCTCTCCCAGCTCCAAATCCGGGGAAAAACCTTGCCAAGACATCTCTGATCGCATACCCAGCCCGCCCTTCCTCGCGCCGCCGCTTAATAACGGAGAGCTGAAGGAATCCTGCGTGCGGCGAGCCCTCCACCCAACTGAGCCTCTGTGAATCAACGGAGGACAACAAAATGATCAACGAACTAGTCAAGGATATGGTGGAAGCGGGAGTCCATTACGGACACCAGACCCGCAAATGGAATCCAGCCATGCGCCGCTACCTCATGAAGGACAAGAGCGGCATTCACATCATCAACCTCGAGGAAACCGTCCGCGCCCTGGACAAGGCTTCCGACTTTATTTCCGAGCTTGCCGGCAAGAAGCGCAAAATCCTCTTCGTCGGCTGCAAACAGCAGGCCCAGCAGGCCGTCCGTGAAGCTGCCGAAGCTGCAGGCCAGTTCTACGTCAATCACCGCTGGCTTGGAGGCACCCTGACAAACCTGGCCACTATCCGGCAGTCCGTGGAACGCCTGAAATACCTTGAGGGCATCGAGAAGGCTCCTGAGTACAAGGCCATGTCCAAAAAAGAACTGGCTGCCCTCAATCGCGAAAAGAACAAGCTTCTTCGTAACCTGCAGGGCGTGCGCGACATGGATAAGCTCCCCGACGCGCTGGTGATCGTGGACACCGCCAAGGAATCCATCGCGGTAGCAGAAGCACGCCGCCTCAACATACCGATAGTAGGGATCGTGGACACGAACGGTGACCCCAGCGTGATCGATCATCCCATTCCTGCAAACGACGACTCTATCCGCTCCGTCCGCATCATTCTGCAGAACTTGGTCGATTCCATCGTGGTCGCCGCCAAGGGCTAGGCAGGATCGGCTTCCGAAGGATCCCCCCGGGCGAGACGGCCCGCGTCCCGGCTTCCGGGAAGCAGGGCGCCCTGCCCGCAATGAACAAACAAACAGCAATCTCCCCATGTCGATAACTGCATCTCAAGTAAAGGAACTCCGCGACCGCACAAACGCAGGGATGATGGAGTGTAAGAAGGCTCTGCAAGAAACTGATGGTGATATCGAAGCCGCCATCAAGAGGCTGCGCGAAGCGGGCGCCATCAAGGCTGCCAAGAAAGCGGACCGGGCCGCCAAGGAGGGAGTGGTCGCTTCTCATATCGATTCTGACTCAAAGCGCGGGATTCTTGTCGAGATCAACTGCGAGACTGATTTTGTAGCCAAGAACGATAACTTCCAGGGCTTTGCCGCAGAACTCGTCGATGCCGTGGCAGCCTCAGGCGCCACTGACCTCGAAGCTGCAAACGCGATTCCTCATGGCGATGGCTCGATCGAGGATTTCGTGAAAGCCAAAGTGATTGAGCTTGGTGAAAACCTCCAGTTCCGGCGCCTCACCCGCTACGATGTCGAAGGCTCCGGAGTAGTGGCTTCTTACATTCACCTCGGGGGAAAGGTTGGCGTCCTCGTTGAAGTAGGTTGTGAAAATGAAGCCACTGCTTCCAATGACGATTTCCGCTCACTCGTCAAGGACCTGACCCTTCACATCGCGGCCCTTTCCCCGGCTGGCATCAACCGCGAGGACATTCCCGCCGATCTCATCGCGACCGAGAAGGAAATTGCGCGCAAGGAACTCGAGGCGCGGGGCGTTCCCGCCGACAAGATTGATGGTGCCGCCCAGGGAAAGCTGGGTAAGTTCTACGCGGAACGCTGCCTTCTCGAACAGGCCTTCGTCAAGGACCCGGACACCAGCGTGGCCAAGCTGCTGGAGGGCAAGGGAAAGGAAATTGGTGATTCTATCAGCATCCGTCGCTTTGTCCGCTACGCTCTTGGTGAGTGACATCCCGGCTGCTGTTACTCCCACCGCGGGCAACCCCGCACCGGCGGGGCTTGGTCGGCTTCCCGCTATGTAAAACGGCACCGTGAGACCGTGTCCGCACCCCGTCTCCATGCCTTTACCGGACAGTCACTTTTTGGCTAGCAATCCAACCCTCACGTCTCTACAGGCGAGGGATGACGCTCTCCTTCATCCGCGCCATCGTAGTGACTGCAGCCCTCCTGACCGCGAATGCCCCTGTCCTTCGCGCAGAGCGGACTTCCTTCGCCAAGGAGCGCTTCTCCCTCGAGATTCCTGCCGACTGGGCAAAGGACGAAAGCCCGGCGGATGGAGCGATCCTTCACCGGGACGCTCCCGGTGAGGACGGCTCCTTCTCTGTCTACCTGCTCCCCGTCAAAAAAGATCACCGCCCCGATATGAAGGGCATGCTGGGGCAACGGGTCAAGTCCATCCAGAAGGCAGGCCTCCGGGTCAGTGCCGAGGTCGAGGCCCATCGACAGGAAAATTTCGATGGTAAGCCCGCCCTCTTCGCAGTCGTTCCGATCGAGACCGACTATGAAGATCTCGTTATCAAGTTCACCTACTACCTGGTATTTATCGATGCCAAGGACTCCGTCGTCATCCTGCAAGCTGCCCTGCCCCGGCCACCCGGCAAAAAGCTGCAACAGGACGCTCTTGGAATCATCCAGTCCTTCCGGGAAAGCGAGTAGGGCATTGGCCAGCAATTTCCCGGAATTCTCCCTTTTCGGGCAGCCCCGGTAAAGGCCTTGAAGGATCGTCCCTGATTAAGGAAGAGGGCACATTACGATCGCTCCTTTGCACGGGTCCAGCCCTCCTCCATCTCATGCAGGCTGGCTTCCTCGAGACTTTTCCCCTTTTCACGCAGGGTCAGTTCCATCTCGGAAAAACGTCGCTCAAATTTCACGTTAGCTCCCTCCAGGGTCACCTCCGGATCAACGCCCAGCTTGCGTGCAAGATTGACCACAACGAACAGCAGATCCCCAAGTTCCTCTTCCAAGGCAGCTGTCAGCACGCCATCTGACTCGGCCAGCTCGGCCCTCACCTCCCCCAGCTCTTCCTCAACCTTACCGACAACCCCACCGGCCTCAGGCCAGTCGAAGCCGACCTTCCCAGCTTTCTTCTGCAGCTTGGCCGCCCGCAAAACAGCCGGCAGGCCCTTCCCCACTCCGTGCAGAAAAGGCTTTCGGGTTGCGCCCCTCTCCTCCCGCTTGATTTCATCCCAGCGGTTCAGGACCTGCCCGGTATCCGTGGCCTCTCCGTCACCATAAACATGGGGATGTCTTCTTACTAATTTGTCACAAATTCCCTTCGCCACGCCATCAAGGTCGTACTGCCCCTCCTCGCTGGCCAGTTCACTGTGGAAGACCACCTGCAGGAGCAGGTCCCCCAGTTCTTCCTCCAGATGGGCCCAGTCCTCCCTCCGGATAGCATCCACCGTCTCATAGGTTTCCTCAATGAGGTTTGATACAAGGCTTGCGTGCGTCTGCTCTGCATCCCAGGGACATCCCCCCGGGGCCCGCAACCGATGCATGATGGCCCGTAACCGTTCCAGCTGCCGCTCTGGCTCCACGCAGTTGATCATCTCCTCGTCGGTCACGGCCCCAGTCAACAGTGCAATCAAAGCAGGTTACAGAAAAACCCGCGCTGATCTGTCCCCCCCTCACTTCTTGCCCACCCTCGAGAGTAGATCCCGCTCCTGCTGGGTAAGGGACTGCAGTCCGTGCTCGTTGATCTTGTCTAGGATCCGGTCCACCTCTGCGGACTTTCCCCCGGCATCCCTGATTCTCGGACCAAGCTTCCTCCTTGGGCTTTTCTCCTCGTTCGTAATACGAATTCCGAATCCGCGCCTCTTGCCCGAAGTTCCGCCCCGGGATCGCCCCTCTCCCTTGAGGAACTGACGAATCATCGGCGTTTTCCACATGAGGAACCCAGCTAATGCCCCACCGAGATGTCCGGCCTCTCCTCCTGCATTCCTCCCGAGCGAGAGAACAACAAACACGCCATAAGCGAGGGCGATAATCGCCAGAAGCCGCATCGTGAGGGTCACCGGGGGAAACAAGAGCCGCACCCGCATATCCGGGGCTATCAGCGCCGCCACGACCAGGATGCCGAATAACCCTGCCGATGCCCCGACCAATTGCCACTGAAGGGTTCCCAGAACGAGGGCCAGCAAACTAGCTGCCAGAGCACCCGCCACCCCACAGGAGAGATAAAAGAGAAGGAAAGCCCGACTGCGAAGCTGCTGCTCCAAGAAGGTTCCAAAAAAATAAATGCCGATCGAATTGAAGAGAAGATGTCCGAAATTCGCATGCAGAAACTGGAACGTGATAACCCGCCATATCTGCAGTCCTCGGATCCCTTGGTCAAAAGTGAAGGATCCTGCTGCTTCGAATGCGGTTCTGAGATCAAAGAAGACCTCCATGACAAACACTCCCAGATTGAGGATCAGCAGCCACTTCACGACTGGCGCGCCCGCCAATCTCCCCGACGGACGCGTGGAGTGATCCCGAAAATAATCACGATCGGCGTATCCCATCTGCGCCCCCATTCCTAGCACTCTCCAGCCCTTCTCTCAAGTCACCAACTCGCGCTCTGCGAATCCACCCCGGAAATCCTCTCCAGCTCGCCCCGAATCCGTCCTGATACGACCTCCAGCCGGGATAAAAATGATTTTCTCCCCGCTTGTCACGAGCATGGTTGCACCTTGGACTCCCGGCATGCGGATTACCCTCTATTTCTCCGTCATTCTGGCTCTCGTGAATCCCCTGCATGGAGCCGGTCTCACCGAGACGGAGAAGCTACTGGCCGCCGGCCATCCACGTGCAGACTACACCGCCGTGGAAAATATCGACGCAATGGCAGCCGCCCTCCGCAAGGAACTCTCGCAGCGCCAGCGCTACTCTTTCTCACGGGGGTGGTGGATGTGGGATCGCCTGCGCGCCCGCTACGTGGATGAAGGACGCAGGAACACGAATGAGCTCAAGATTCTGCAGGCTGCCTTCCGCGCCCTGATCCTCGACTGGCATGCCCGGCTGGAGGCCAGGGGAGAAGGGGATCGCATGTTCATCTTTTTTGTCACTACCGCACCGGGCAGCAAGACCGAGCGCGAGCTCCCGGATGGCACGGTTCTTATCCGGGATCTGCATGGAGGAGGCTACCATGGCGGCTGGGGCGGTGCGGCCCGCATGCGTATTTATGAGGAGCTTGCAAACCGGGGGATGCTTACCCCGGAGGAAAAGGACCGCTTCAAGCGCATCGTCTACCAGAGCATGAGTCGCCGCTTTCTCGATTTCACCAAGGGATCGCAGCACGCTGACAATCACTCCTACGGAAACGGCGGAGGTGTAGCAATGGCCCTCAAGCTCTTCCCTGAAGCGCCCCAGGCCCGGGAAGCGCGCGCCTGGATCGATAGAATCTGGAGCCACATGTCGGAGTTCGGCGACTGGACCGAATGGAACTACTTTCCCTACGGGCCAATTTTTCTGCACGGGATGATCGACATCGCGGAGGGTATGGATTGGCTGGAGAAAGAATCCGAGATCATTCACGTCGTGGGCTCGCGCGTTCTTGGATTCGTTCACGGGGGTGGGCTGAGAGGAGGACCCAACTGCGGAAGTCCCACCTTTCGAGACCGCAAAGCCCTCGAAGCAGATCCGTGGAACCTCGGGAACTACAGGGTGGAAACGCCAGCCAGGGACGGGCACTTCTGGTATCGGATGGCCCAGCACTACCGCAATGCGCACTATCTCTGGGCTGCCGAACAGAGCGTCCTCGGTGGGAATTCCCCCGGAAAAGAAACCAACTCCTATCGGGCTGCCCGCCACAAGCGTTTCGCGTGGTTCGACGAGGCCGGCATTCAGGCCCTCCGTCCGGAGGGTGGGGCCCGCATCGGACTGCTCAGCGCTCGCCGGCACAAGATTCCGGAGCGGCTCTACCTTGAAGCCGACCGCAGGGTGGGCACCCCCTTCGCCTCTTTTTTTCTCTACCCCACAAAAGATAGCCACCTCGACAGCCTCTCCGGTCAGCTCTACGAGTATGTGGCTCACGGGGCCAAGTTCCTGCACAGTTCGGGAAAGTACAGTATGCTGGACAGGGGTGGTGGAAGCGGGGAGGAAAGCCTCGACGTCCTCCTCGTCATGCACAAGCAGAACCCTTTTCCGCTGCATCCCGATAAGGCAGAAAACGGAGATTTCATCCGTAAGGGTGCCATCGAGCTGATGCCGGAGCTCTTGGTGGCCGAAAACAACGAGTCCGGAGACTCCTACGGGCAGTTCGGGTGGAAAAATTATTATGGCCCCGGAAGCAAATGGATCCGCCGGACCGTCCTGAGCAGAGAGGGGTTCCTTGTGGTGGCCGATGAATACACTCCCGCCCAGTCCATGGGTTCCGAATATCACGCGGGGCCCGTATGGCACCTGGCCCTCGAAGATGGTCAGGAATATGGCGTTCGCCAGCAACCCTGGTTCGACGCTCCGGCCTTTGACCACGCCTGGTGGCAGAGCTCGAAGTGGCGTGTCCGGTTAGTTCACCACCAGCAAAAAAAACTCGTTGTTGGTTCCAGCAGACTGCCTACCTCCCAAGACCTCGACCCCAACATGACGACCTACGCCTACAAGCCGGTTCACGGTGGAGAAACCGCTCGCTTCCTCAGCGTTTTTGTCCCACACCATGAAAAGTCCCCGCAGCCTGCAATCGGGAATACCATCACGCCCCGGGGGGCCAGCAGAGTGGAAATCGAACTCACTTCGATTGAGATCGGACCAGAAGGAAGCTGGAAGGTTCTCCGTAGGAAGGCTGACAGAAACCAATGATCACCGCCACCATCCGCGCTGGCATATCAGCCCAGAATGCCAGCCTCTTTCACGCCATGCGCTTCGAGGTGGGCGATCCAGCCTCTTTCCTCGAGGTGAATGAGGAGGATGGGCCCACGCGAAAGATTCTCATTATCCGTGATGTCGAACTGGACCGTGCCCGTGCAATCGTCGAATGTGCAGATGAAATCTCCTGCCCGGCTGACTATCCACCGGCCGGTGGACTTTCTGCCGATCGCGAGATCGCCACTGCCCAGGCCACCGCTGAATGCCTGCGTAGAAACGGTGTGACGCAGGTCGTGGGGGACCGGAGCCTGCCCCTCAGCTTCACAGAGATCCTCCGCGAGGCAGGGCTTGAGTTAGTGTGTGACTTCGACTTCGGCGTGCGCGCCCGAAGGCAAAAAAGTGCCCGCGAGATTGAGCATATCCGGACCAGCCAGCTCGTCACAGAGGGCGCCGTCCGCCTCGCCTGCGAGACGATCGCACGTGCGAAAACCAGCCCTGACGGGGTCCTTCTCCACGAGGGAAACGAGCTGACCTCTGAGCGTATCCGCGCCCTCGTCCACCACTATTTCGTCGATCGGGGCTTCACTGGCCCCCAGTTCATCATCGCGGGTGGTGCCCACGGGGCCATTGGGCACCATATCGGATATGGTCCCCTTCACACAGGGCAGCCCGTGGTGGTAGACATCTATCCCACCGATTGCAACTCACACTACTGTGGCGACTGCACCCGCACAGTAGTACACGGAGAGATTCCCGGAGAAATTGCGGCCATGCACGCGACCGTGGCCCGCGCCAAGGCCGCCGCGATCTCCTCAATCCGGGCCGGAATAACCGGCAGAGAAGTGCACTCCGCCACCTGCCGGGTGATTGAGGATGCCGGATACGCGACCGGGGCCCCTGGACAGGAACGCAACGATGACCGCGCCATCCTCGATCACGGCACCGGGCACGGCATCGGCCTCGAAGTCCACGAGCCCCCCCTCCTGGACAGGAAGGGAATCGAACTGCTACCTGGCGACGTGGTGACCGTCGAGCCGGGTCTCTACAAGGCGGGACTGGGCGGCGTGCGGTTGGAGGACATCGTAGCCGTCTCTGCGGAGGGCTGCGAAAACCTGAACACCCTGCCGGAAGGTCTGAACTGGGAATGACACGAGCACTCTGCGGCCTTCTTGTTTTCCTTGCCACGTCCCTCACGGGAACTGCGGCTCGCCCCAACGTTCTGTTCATCGCACTCGACGATCTCAATGACTGGGTAGGTTGTCTCAGGGGACACCCGCAGGCCCGGACGCCTAACCTTGACCGCCTGGCCGCCTCGGGAGTTCTCTTTGAAAACGCCCACTGCCCCGCTCCCGCCTGCAATCCATCCCGGACGGCCATCTTCACTGGGCTCTCCCCTCACGTATCCGGACTTTACGCCAACGGCCAGAGCATGCGTGATACCCTCCCCGACGCTGAACTTCTGCCCCGGTATTTCAAGCGGCACAACTACTGGGCGGGTGGCTCTGGTAAGATGCTGCACTACTTCATCGATGCGCCCTCATGGGATGAATACTACCCCGAAAAGGAGAGCGAGAATCCGTTTCCTCCCCACCTTCCCTGGGGTGATCGTCCCAAGTCTCTCCCGCGGGGCGGCCCCTGGCAGTATATCGAAACCGACTGGCACGCCTTCGACGTCACCGACGACGAGTTTGGTGGTGATGCCAAGGTAGCCGACTGGGTTTCCAAAAAACTCGCCCAGGAATGGGAGAAGCCCTTCTTCCTCGCCTGCGGAATCTACCGACCCCACGAACCGTGGTTCGTACCCAAGCACTACTTCGACCTCTTCCCCCTGGAGCAAGTGCGCCTCCCACCCGGATATAAGGAGGATGACCTTGCCGACCTTCCAGAATCCGGCAAGCGGGCAGGTCCTAATCGCTACTTCGCCCACATCCGCAGGCACGGGCAATGGAGACGGGCGGTGCAGGCCTACCTCGCTTCCATCGCATACGCCGACGCCATGCTAGGACGCGTCCTCGACGCCCTTGATCGAAGCCCTCAACGAGACAACACCATCGTCGTAGTCTGGAGCGATCACGGCTGGCACCTTGGAGAAAAACAACACTGGCAGAAATTTACCATCTGGCGGGCAGCTACCCGCGTGCCGCTGATAATTCGCGTGCCCAGGGAAGTTCCCGGTCTCTCCTCCGGCACCCAGCCAGGGACACGGTGCCCTGCTCCGGTTAATCTGCTGAGCCTCTTTCCCACTCTGACCGAACTCTGCGGCCTTCCGCGAAAGAACGATAACAACGGCCCAAGCCTGGTGCCGCTTCTCAGGAACGTAGAGGCTCCGTGGCCCCATGTCTCGGTTACCTACGGACACCGGCCCGGCACTTTCGGACTGAGCGCCACGGGCTGGCGCTATCTGCGCTACCCTGACGGGGGAGAGGAGCTCTACGACATTCGTAACGATCCCCATGAGTGGAATAACCTGGCCGGTGACGCCATCCATGCAGAGAAGCTCGCCGACTTGCGGGCCCGGGCGCCGAGCAAGTTCGCCCCGTTCGCAAAACCGAAGCTTGCCTCCCTTCCTCAGCTGCCCTGGCAGGCGGGTTCCGCTCCTGCTTCCAGGCCGGACGGAAAGGCCTTCCACGTCACCTTCGTCAACAGCCGCACAGAAGCCGTGGAACTCTGCTGGATGGACCGTCAGGGCACTCGGCGGTCCTTCGGGCTTATCGGAGCAGGCACTTCCAAGGCGCAACAGACCCGCCCTGGCGCAGTCTGGCAGATCGTAGTGGCGGGCCACGACAAGCCCCTTGGCTATTTTACGGTGGGCGACCGGGCTGCGCGCGCGGTCGTTCCCAGGGAATGAACTTCTACACCTCCCGGAGAGTTCGCTTAACGCGTCACCTCCACTTCCCGGATCATGAGCGCCCTCGCCTCTGCCGTGATCCCACGGCTGGCTTCAAAGCGGATGAAGCGAGCCTTCACTTTTGCGGAAAAATCAATCTCGTGGCGGGTTACCTGCCCGCTGGTTGTTCCCGTTGCCAGCCGCCTTGGCTTGTCGTCTGCTGACTTGCTGGCATAGACCGACCACTCGCCCGGAATCTTGTCCTTCTCACCATAGTGAAGGACGAGGCCCCTGATTTCCGTCACTTCGCTCAGATCAAGGACAAAATGGTGCGGGTATCCTGCGGTATCCTGCCCGTTATCAGTAAGCCAACACAAGTTGAGATCTCCATCAATCAGGCGGTCTGCCCGCTGGAGCGCCTTTCCGACTTGAGTGTGGCCGGAGGCCGCGACGACCTCCCAGGTGGCCTTGGCAGGAGCAAAGTTAAACTCCGTAAGAGGACCCCACTCGTTCCCTCTTCGCGTGCGGGCCTTCAGGGTTGCTGTCCCCTCCAGCAGGAAGGGCTTCCGGTATGACCGAGCCTGTTGTTCATCGGGATCCGAACCGTCGATGGTATACACAATTTCAGGCCCAGGAACCTGCCCTTCCATCCACACGAATCCCTGCTGATTCCTTTTGGCGCGAACTTGGCTAAGCGGCGCCGGCAGCCCAGAAATATCAAGCCAGTCTCGGGCTGTCCCCCCGGTGAGATGCAAAGTCTGGCGAGGTCCTGCCAGGACAAGGGCATATGCCGCATTGATGAGATCTTCCTGCCCCATGTAGGGCGCCCCCATGTGCGGCTGGGTAAAGCGAAGACCGAAGCCGGGCTCCCAGGCCAACGCAAACCACCAGGCGTACTCCGCAATGACTTTTCGATAGTGTTGTGGCGCAGCCAGGTTCAGCCCCAGCAAGCCGAGGGCACCACCTGGTTCACCATAGGCATGGGAATTCCGAATCCAGGGATGCCGGTCGACCATGACCTCCGTCAGGGCTACACGCATCTCCTCCTTCTCCCCCCGCAGGGCACATGCCATGGCGCACAGGCCGGTTCGTGACCAGAACTCCTGCAGGTCCTTGTAGGATGGGTTGTATCCCATCGCCCCGTGACCCGGCCGACGCCCAACGACCCTGCCCGGATCAGACCAAGACCGCTCAATATACGGCCAGAAGGTCTCCCAGATCCGGGACTCCTGCCCCAGTCTCCGGGCGAGGGCCTCGTAAACGAGGAGATGCGCAAGCGGGGCCATGAGGGCCTTCTGGCCATACGGGAGGTGACCGACGCCATGTCCCAGCGCGGCCATTCCCCACTTGCTGGTATGCGCCCCGGTAAGGACCCAGTCACGCATATCCAGTAAGCGCTGACGGACCCGGTCGTCCCCCGTGGCGAGCCAGTATTCACTGTAAAGAATTCCGGCGTAGGCCGCATGCCAGAAACCAAGGCGTCCAAACTTCTCCGCCTCCGGATAACGGTTCAGGAGATAGTCAACCGCCCGCTTTACCGGTCCAGCACAATCATCCCTCCGCGTTGCCAGCAACGCCAGTGCCGACAGAGTCGTGCGAATGGGATCGCCACTCCAACTTCCATCCGCCCGCTGCGTCCTTACGAGGAACCCGATGGTGTCCCCGTAGAGAGCGGCCAGAACCTTGTCCTCTCCCGGAATCATGGAGGTGAATCCCATCGGGCGCTCCAACTCCAGCTTCGACCGACGGGGAAGACCTTCCCGGAGTACGGCCAGTTCAACAAATCCATCACGTTTTCCAGCCGTCAGGACCGCCTTCCCGAGAAGTGCCTCATGACTTTGCTCCGCCCATTGGAAGCCTGGAGCAAGCGTATTCTCCGGAAGGGGGCGACGATTAATTTCCACGATCACCTCTCCCTTCCGCAAGCCCGCCTGCGCCGCTGGACCCCCCTCCCGGACTCGCAGGATCTGGAGGGCGGATTGCTTGTGAACAGACATGGCTTCAAACCCGAGCGACCCGGCCCCCAGGAGGTCAGGCCCCAGTTGTCCATTCGGCTTTCCAAGCAACTTCTCCGTCGGGACGACTGGCGTGCGGCACAGGCCGACCCCTTCCACGATTACTCCCCGCGGACCCTCACTACTGAGACGAAGAGTCACCTCGTTCCCGAGCACCTTCTCGAATAAAGGCGGACCCACTACCGCCCAGGTCCGAATGATTGCAGGTGAATAGGAAACTTCTTTTCCCCGGTCGACTACCGGCCTGCTGATAGTCACCCGGCTTTCCGCAAGGCGCTGCCCGCCATGCAAGAGCTCGAAGAGGAGGCAGCCCTCCCCCTGCTGATCGAGCCCCCAGTAGTCGACGTGAGCGATCCCCTGCCAGCGCGCCTCTCCACGGGTTTCCTTCTCCGAGAGAGCAGGCACCTTGACCACTGTCTCCATTCGAGCGCCTGCCTTCATCAGGAGCCCTTTCCGGGTTCCACTCACCCAACTTTCCAAGCTACCCTTCCCCACCGACTTCCAGTGCTTGGGAGCGAGGGAACCCCGCCCCCCGGAATCCAGGGCAACCCGGCCGCCTGGCACTGGAATTGCCGACCCCGCTAACGGAGCTGGTGCCCCCGCAAGAAAAGCAAGAAAAGCAAGAAAGGAAATAACGGCGAATCGGGTATTCATCAGAGGGATTGTTTCCCAGGCAGGCCTGCCTTGCACGCTCAGAGGCCCATCATCTTCCTTCCCCCCGGGCGGCCGGGTCATCAGTCCGTGGGTGATCGCCCCCGGAGTCCCAGCAGATCCTTTTCTTCCATCTTCCCCAGCAGAAGGTAGACCTGTCCACTGTCTTCCCAGGCCGCCACCGAAACCTTGGTCGCAGGACACTGCCAGCACTCGCTGCGTCCATTCCTGAGTTTCTGCAGATCTTCCGGCTTGAGATCCTCAGCGCCCATGACCACGAGATGAACGGGCTGGCCTTCTCGCTCCAGGCAAACCAGCGAAATCCTGGTCTGCCCCATCATGAAGATACGGCATCCCACGGCCCTGGCCGCCGCCATCTGGTCCGGTATCTCACCGGGGTCGAAAGCCGGCGCGCGATTCCTGAGCAACCACGCCCGGTGATCCCGGAGATCGCTGCTCCGCAGTGAGAAATTCACCGGATGGGCAACTTCCTTGATTGCCCGGTGCTCGAGCTTACTGAGAGCAACGCTCCCCTCCCCGGCATCTGCGGAGCCGCGGGAGGTAGAGGTCAATTCAAAGGCGGCAAACGCACCCAGCACGAGGGTTACCGACACCGTTGCAGTCTTCCACCAGCTCGGTGACCTCGTATTCTCCTGCCCTTCCCCCGGTCGTGCCAGCATCGGCTCGCCGGCACCCACCCTCGTCTCTACCTTCAAGACCGTAAGGGCCTCATGCTGCCGGGTGGCTGGACGGGGAGCTTCCGCTGCCAAATCGATACGCGGTGGATCAAAGACAATCACCTTTGGCTCATCTTCGGACTCCGCCTCGTTCGGCCGTTTCTGCCTGGGATCATTCTTGAGGCGCTCAAGAATTTCAGCCTGCAGAGTGGACGGAGCAACAAGATCAGAAAGGGCAGCTACATAAAAGGCATCCTGCGTTCGCTCTGCTGCCAGCCAAGCACCCAGCTCGCGGTCCTCCAACGCGACCGCCAAAGCCTCTCCGAAATCTGGATTATCTTCGTCCGTTCCGTCGGGACGAAAACTACGGAGAATAAAACGTGCCTGCTCTCTATCCATTGGAATGCTTCAGGACACCGGATTGAAAATCGACAACTTTCCCGTCCACATTGGCTGGCTCGCGCAGCTTCCTGCGACGGAGCTGTTTCTTACCGCGCGAGATACGCGACATCACTGTTCCGATTGGAACATCCAGAATAGAAGCGATCTCCGTGTAGCCATGCTGCTGCAGATAGAACAGGGCGAGAGGTGCTCGAAAGGTTTCATCGAGGCCACTGAGGAGATCCAGGGCCTCCCGGGCATCCACTACCTCTGGATCGGCTTCCGGTCCCCCTGGGGCCGACTCGGGCTCGGCATCGTCCAGCGCATCAGGAAGGCTTCGTCCTGAGGGGCGGGTGTAGCCTAGATACTCCCGATAGAGGGTAGTGAAGAGACCGGTCCCCGGATTGCTCTGGTCCGGGAGCTGGTCTCCTTTCCGGATCCAGATCAAGAAGGCCCGCTGAACCAGTTCCGCGGCCTGGTCCTCATCCTTCGCCAGCGAAAAGGCGAAGCGATAGAGCAGGTGGCAGTGGGCGTCGACGAGTTCTTCCAGTTCCGTCATCTGACTCAGGGGCCGGGATCTCTGATTATTGGTTTTCCGGCGCATGCTCCTTGTCCCGAGGACCGGCATGATGCTGCCGTCCGATAGATCCAGGATACATCTAAGACGCCTTCCAGATGTAAAAGTGGCCCCAACCCGGCTTGGAAGCAATCCGCATTCCTGCTTTCCCCGCACCGGAGGCCCTGCTTCACTCCCCGTCCGTAACTATGCCCAAATTCAGACTTACTCTCGCACTCGCCCTGCTCTCCGCAGCCACCGCTTCTGCAGCCGTAACTGTCGAGCAGAAAGGCCTCAATCTTCGTATCCTGGTCAACGGAAAGCTCTTTACCGAGTATCGGGCCGACACCCGGGTGCCGTGCCTCTATCCGCTCATGAGCGCCTCTGGAACCCACCTGACCAGGCAATATCCCTTTGTTAAAGGGGTCCCTGGGGAAAAATCAGACCACCCCCACCACACCGGATTCTGGTTTACCCATGGCAACGTCAATGGCCACGACTTCTGGCACAAGGACAACTGCAGGATCGTGACCCGCCGCTTCATCGGTTCTCCGGTGGCCACGTCGGTAGTCAAGGGGGGAGCAGGCGGCCGGGTGACCTTTACCGTTGAACTTTCATGGGAGGCCGACGGTAAGCCGGTGGTTGCAGAACATCGCAAATATGAGGTCCTGATCTCCGGCAAGACTTCCACGATCGATGTCACTTCCCATCTGGGCTCAAACCAGCACGACATCACCTTCGGGGATACCAAGGAAGGCAGCTTCTCCATTCGGACGGCTCCCTCACTGCGCCTGGTTGGGGAAGTCGCGAAGGGAAAAATTACCAACAGCGAGGGAGTGAAAGACAACAACGCGTGGGGCAAGCGGGCACGCTGGGTCGCCTATCATGGACCCGACTCGAAGGGCACTTCCCAGCTGGTCGCCATTTTTGATCATCGCCAAAACCTGAGGCATCCCACCTGGTGGCACGCCCGCAACTACGGTCTCCTGACTGCTAATCCCTTCGGGATTCGAGCCTTTCGAGATCCCAAGCTCAAGGAGAAGGGCGACTACACCGTGAAGAAAGGTGAAATCCTGACCCAGCGCTACCGACTCCTGCTCCACGAAGGCACCTTCGCGTCCGCCGGGGTCGAGGACCGGTGGAAGGAATTCATCCAGGAGAAAAAAGAATAGCCGACCTCCGCGGGGGCAGCGGTTGGGATCGCTCCAGCCGCCCACGGAAAGCTTACCTGCGCCGCCACTTCGTCAGCATGGCCACTGTCCACTGGAACTTGCGGGCTGTTTCCCGGATAAGAAACGGTTCATCATGTTCTTCGATCAATTCAAACCACGGCTCGAGGGATTGTATCAACCACTCCCGGGTCGACCCCTTTGGCCAGTGGCTGTCTGGCGTGAATTCCTCCAGCCACGTGCAAGGAGTGGTCAGGATCAATTCCCCGTCTGCCACTACGAGGTCAGGCAGACGGCTTAGAAGTTTGCCCGGATCGCCCAGCCGGCACAGCAGGTTGGCCGCCAGCACCCGCTGGAAGGAACCGAGGTCAGCCCGCAGGCGCATGGCGTCACCCCGCTCGAAGGAGACCCTGTCAGGATGAACCCCCCGGGGAAGCTCTACCTCGGTTTCCTCCCTCAGGCGCCCCTCCACGAGGCATGAAACAGAAATCCTGCCAGCGCTCTGGATCTTCGCTGCCGAATCGACGAACGACTGCGAGTAATCGACGGCGATAACCTCCCGCGCGTTTTTGGACAGCTCGAAGGAAGAACGCCCTACCGCACATCCAAGATCGAGCGCTCGCTCAACCCCTGTCGCAGAAAACCGCTCTACGATCCTCTGGGCGAACCCCAGCGCCTCACGGGGACGATGAACCCAGGGGCAGACCTGGTCCGGGGTTCCGTAATGGAAAAGGAGATATTCGTCGTTCAGTCTCTCAGTCTCGTAAACGCTCATGGCCATCCTTCCTGAAGGTCCCGGGATCCCAGACCCATTCAATGGACCGGAACTGTCCCGTCCTTTCCCACTTCCACTTCATCGTAAAAGAAGTCGTCCGCATCAAATCTCGGGACGGAGATGTTGAGAAGCTTGAGGGCCCCCACCCCGCGGTGCCGACAACCCGGCCTGATCATGATCGCGG
>MDTG01407567.1_pt1 | contig 18971 bp, 24 predicted proteins | sample 811421 | NCBI WGS metagenome assembly MDTG01 (sample SAMN05326645, study PRJNA326480) | marine metagenome | isolation source: seawater | place: Pacific Ocean: South East | collected 2011
AGTGTCCGGAGTTCAAAGATGCCGGCTTTGGTTTTTATTCGCGTCCTAAGATTAACGGCGGAGTTCAGTTTTGGCGTCGAAAAGGAAAAGACATATTAGACGATATAGTTAACGAGCTAATTGTAAACAAAGCGGCAAGAGAAGAGCCGACTCTTGATAAGTTCTGTAAGAATAATAAGCGTGTCACTATTTTAAACTCTACATTTAATGTGGGTTGCTCAGGTTATAAACCAAGATATGAGAAGGCTGAAAAACCAGTAAAGATATGCCACTTCCATCCGGATAATAGAATAGCGTGGCAAACTCATTGCTTGGATCGTAATGGTCTAGGTTTTAAGGGCATCTCTGATGTTTTAGAGACTGTTGTTCGGGCTCACTATCCAAACTTACAAGAAACATTGGATGAAGAGGGGGCTGCCAGACAACAAGAGCATTTAAATAATTGGGCTGCTCTTAGGAAAAAGGAAGAAACAGAGAAAGTTAAAAACACTATTTTAGAGACAGCTAAATTACTCAAATAAAATTTGTGCCTCCTAGTTGAGAAATTTTCCTCTATCTTGCGTTATATATATTTAGAGATTCTTATGGTTTTTATTTATATATATGCTAGGAGGAAAAATGAAAAAAGAAAAAAGTTATTATACAATATACCTAATGCCTAATGGTAGGTATTGCTATGAACTAAGTGTGGAAGGCGGAAAGCCTTTTACTGTTTCGGGCGAAGATGCTGCGGGTGTTCGCGGTTTTAAATCTTATTTCGCTGCTGAGCATGATGCAAAGTGCACCGGAGCAATAAGTAGGAATGCGTTAAACAAATCAATTACGAGGAATTAAAAATGGAACTTATAGATCATATAATATTTTTGTCGTTAGTCGCTATCTTCTGGGGAGGTATAATCGTGTGGGGCTGGATGCTTTCTAAGTTATGAGTGGCCCTAAAGAGAATACGTATGTTTTTTCGGTACCCGCTACGTATACCTATGAGGTAGATGCGGATACTGAGGACGAAGCTAGAAATATACTAGAAGAAGCCGGTGGCTTAGATCTCCTAGGGGAGCTTTGTGATTTATCTCGCAAGGACTATAGAAACGCAGTACTTGAGGAGAGCTTTCCAAATGACGGAAAATAAAATAATTCGAGCCTTGTTTTTTTACATTTATAATCTTAGATATAGAAGGAACGAAGGTTGGACGGATGAGGATCCGACTAACCAACACTTTATACGAATGATTAATAAATACTGGAGGGCCCGACATGGTTAAGATAGAATATACATCAACAGGAGGTATGGAAGAATACTTCAATGAAATGATGTTAGTGCTTGAAGCGCTAGAAGAAGTACAAGAAGGTTGGTCGGAGAGTCTTCTTACGGATGAATCGGCGGTAGCAGATTTTCTTATGGATAAAAAAGAGTTAAAAGTTTTTTTTGATTCTTTAGGTATTAAAGGAAAAGAATCTGATACTATTCTTTCATTATGTAAGAAGCTTAGAACCGCTAATAAAAAGAAATAGTTTATGAAATGAGGAGGCCTAAGTGGCAGGTGTTGATGGTAATGAGTATTCCTTTATAATAGAGGAGCATATCATAAGAGTGAAAATATGTGTTGTAGTAGCTGACTCGAAAGAGGAAGCAGAGAAAAAAGCCAAAGACGGAGAAGCCGTTTTTGAGTATATAGATCCTACGGGACCAGGCTCCATGCTCATGGAGCGAGAGGTCATAGACCAGCAGGATTACAGATAATGTCCCAACCACCGGAAACTGATTATAAGAATTTCGATCATGAAATTCCTTGTTATGTTTTCGGGTATTATAATGGAGAGGAGGATTTAATGGGAACAGAAGAAGAGCGAAAGAATGAAATTAGGGAGCAACTTGCTCAGCGAATCGCAGATAGCTATGGTACAGATCCTTGGCGCGATGCAGAGCCTGCTGTGACTATTCCGCCGATACATCGACCAGCAAAAAATACAGCTAACGAATCATTTACGGAGCGTATGCGTGATAAAAGATTAGTTAGAGCTGGTTTTTCTGAGTATGACAAAATTATAAACCAACCAGTGCTTATGCAGTTTGGTAATGGCGATTATGTTTACGAGTGTCGTATTACGGAAGTTTCGGCCCGAGGTAGGGCTGTTTATGTAGCGCCTATGTCTGATAGCGTAGGTAAGACCATCAGCGCAAAAATGGAAGGTTGGTGGTTGCTCAACAAAGTTAAGTTTATAGATAAAGTTTCGCTGGAGAATCCTAAGAAAGTTGATGAGAAAGACATGACTAGGACTATCCTATAACAACTTTAAAAACCAATCTAAGTAAACCCGGCTATACCTAGTGTATAGTCGGGTTATTTTTAGGTATGACTAACATAGAAAATATACTAATAGAAATACAAGAAATTAATCCGGAGGCTGTTTTGCTTGATGGATTAGAAAAAGCCATTATTGGCATAACTAGAAACGGAGTAGTCGTGTACAGCATAGATCGTATCGTTGACATCCTAATGACCAGAGATGGTATGGATGCTGATGGTGCTATTGAGTTTTTTGACTACAATATAGGATGTCTGGGTCTCGGTGAGTTTACCCCGATATTCGTGGAGGAAATTAAAATATGAAATTATTTAGAGAGTTAGATAGTGAAGAAGAGATTGCTGAGTTTAAAAAGTGGGCGAGAGACAATTATAAACCGTTCTCTCCTATTAAAGGAATTTGGCATCCTGAGGTTCAAAAAGAATGTGCTGAGATAAACAAGGAGTCTGAAATTTTCAAAGAATCTGATAAGGATGAGTCGCTGGGTTGAGTGGGAAGGGTGGGTGCTTCATTTAGACAACTTGAGTTGTATTTCAAAAATTTTGCACTTCACAGAAAAACCTTTCGCGGAGGAACGAAGAACAAGATGGTGTGTACAGGTATACTCTGGTGGTAAGTGTGTTGTGTCTGAAAATTTTGATAACCTAGTGAAAGCCGAAGAAGCTCGTCAAAAACTTATAGATCATGTAATAAAATTTAATTATGAAACAGGATCCTGATAAAAAAGTAGATAAGAAAGAAGCTAGTGTACGTCTTTCTTTTGATGCGCTGTCTGCTGCGTATAACAAGAGTTATGATAGTCAAAAACCTACGCTGATTAAGGAAATAGACAGCATACTGGATAAGTATTTAAGTATTACGGAAATGAAGGATACTACTATACTTATAGAAACAAAAGTAGAACCTGAGGATGACGAAGATAATTCTTGAAACTTATTAATGCGTGATTTAGTTTGGGCCCGTAGCTCAGCGGTTAGAGCAGTGGACTCATAATCCATTGGTCGCTGGTTCAAATCCAGCCGGGCCCACCATTAATGCATATTATAATTAAAATGAAAGAAAAACAATTACTCTTCGAGGTTAAGAAAAAACAAGATAAAATAAATGATCTTCTAGTTTTGATAGATACGTTACAGACTAATCTAAGATCTGCTGTTTCTTGTTTGGACGAAAAGTCTAAAAATCAAATTACCGGAGTGCGGAGCTACCAGTGGTGTATAAACTGGAGAGATGATAGTGAAGGCAGTGGTTATAGTACCATAGAAGGAGCTATACGACAGAGTACGGACAATCCTGAAAAAAAGACTTAAAGTCTTTTTTTACGTATTGACAGATTATTAAATTATTTAAAATATTCCCTGTCATGCTTCCGGTAAATAAGTTTAGAAAGCTCTTCATGTATATACTCATGGATTACTGTGAGGATACATGTACTACGCAGGACGAACTCTATAACATTATTATGCTCGAGCCTAATATTGAAAAGCTTATTAATATGTTTGCGGAAGAGGGGTTTATGGAATGGTACCCTGCTGATTCGTTTCCTTGTGCGAATAACGTAGAGTCTGATTATGACAATAGCTATTTTGATCCCGAAGATGTAAACTCTCTACCCTGCTACGAGCAGTACTGGAAAAGTCTTTGTGATAATCATGCAATTGATTTTGATCTTTTTCTTGCGACTCTATGAAGTTTCTCATTCTTGGGAATGATCCTTCTTTAGGACTCGTTAACTGGAATTTAGTACGCGACAGTTCTCTTTTTGTTGTTGGTATAAATAGGAGCTACATGCTCTACCCGGATCACGATATGTTATTTATTCAAGATCCACTACCAATTCTAGAACTTCTTGACTCTGGTTATTGTCCCGAAGAACTCATGTCTATGAACATACATACTACAGCGTATTTTAAAAAACGTATGTTGACTGAGAAAAATAAATCAAAAATGAGCAAAGAAGATTATACTGCTTTAGTTGATTTGTTAAGGGATGGGGTTGTTAAAATTGTTCCATCCTCGTTTACAATAAAGTCTCATTCTCCGTTCTCTATACCAAATGCTATATCCTACTGCTTTGATTTTTTTAAAGAAAGAATAACCGAGGCTGGTAAAGTTACTTTTTATTTGTGTGGTTGTGGTTTAAAACATAGACAAGACAATAATCATTTTTGGCAAAACTCGGAGGATGTGCGATTTCCACAAAGCTCTCCTGGTGGTAGTTCTGTTCGTCAGTTGAACAGGCAGTTGCTAGTTATGAATAATTTAAGGTCAATTTATCTTGCACACGATGTCAATGTCGTATCATGTAATGTGGATTCGCGGCTCAATAATATTTTTCCTTATGAGCCATTACGCGATGTTTTACTAAAAAATAAGAAAATAAACCATGACTAACGACAATAGCTATAAAACTAAGTTGCTACAGGCCCTTTACCACAAAAAGATATCAAAAAGAAATGCAGCCCTTGCGGAGATTTCTTTTATACTGGAAAATCCTGTGGAAGACCCTTTGGAAAAATTAGAGAAGCAGATTGATACGCTTACGTTTTGCGATCTTAGTATAGGCCAGATAGAAATGATGTATGGGCCCGGAGATGAGGCCGATAATGAACAACCTAAGGATTAAGCATTTTATGCATAACGCTGTCTACGCATATTTTATCATTAGTTTTCATCTTTTTAACTAGGTATGCTTTGTCTGCTTCCGTATTATGCGACTTTTGCCTCGCTAGCATTTCTTTCTTTTGGTTCACACCCCTATTATAGAAGGATGCCCAATGCTGGTTGCTTTTATAAAAATCGCATCCTGTTATAAAAATTTGTTTAACATTATTTCCTATTATGTTTAGATCGCTTATTATATACGGTAGGAGGGTAGGTTCATAGTGGCTTATTCGATCCTTAAATCCCTTTGTCCAGATAGCGCGATCTTCACGCCATAAGTTCGATGTGGTGACTATGTTAAGTTGTTGTTTATACTTAGGTGCTATTTTAGAAAAAACTGTTTCTAGTATTTTTTTTGAAGACTCTCTTTTTACTACTATTAGCTTAATCTTCGTTGTATGAATTATTTTTTGAATAATTCCTCTTCTGTGTTCTTTGATTTTATTTTTTAGAATATTTCTACGTATCCATGCATTATTTAGATAGAGAACATCACAACGAGAACCGTAGTCATCCCAATAGTCAGGAGGAATTACAAAACCATCGTTCGTCCTCACCACTATGTCAAAGTTATTTATCTCATCGCCATACCCAGACCCTTTTAGGTAATCACTGGGACCCACAAATATGATATTTTTATCCAAACATAATCTAGTTAGCTCTTTTTTAATATGAATCATTTCCCTAAAATTATAGGTGTAGCAGGTGTAGCACGCGCCGGCAAGGATACTTTTTTTAAATATATTTCTGAATGCGTGGATGTTTCCATTAGTAGGATAGCTTTTGCCGACGAGTTAAAAAAAGATCTAAATAATTTTATGAAGGCCAAAGCTGGCATAAGTCCTTTTACTAACGTAACCGAGGAAAAGAACATAATACGTCCAATGCTTGTTGCTTATGGTTGTATGATGCGGGATATTTCCAATGGTCGTTATTGGGTATCTAAAATCGACACGTTAATAAAACAGAGCTATGATCCTTATTTTTGTATAACAGATGTTCGATTTCCTAATGAAGTAGATTATATCCAAAAAAATTCTGGTATTGTTGTTCACCTATCTCGTTTGGATGAAAATGGAAAGACGATACCTCCAGCAAACGAAGAAGAAGAAGCTCAAGATCCCATTATTAAGGAAAAGGCGGATTACTGTATTTCCTGGAATACTTTTGACTCTGATGATGAAAAGTATAAATCTTTCGTGCGCGGGTTTTTGGCCACAGCTAATTTACCCGTAAAATCCAGTCTTGATAGTTTAGCATAAATGGCGTATGTTTAAACTTATACATTATGAGAATTTCTGAGGTTTCTACTATTCTTGCGGAATATTTAGGTCTTCCGATTGATTTAATTTTTGAACAAAATACGGAAAAATTGACAGACATGTGTATAGACGAGCTTTCAAGAATCGTCACACTCCCCGGTGGTTTTGAATTCTCTTCTTCTTTCCGACCTCCCAATAAAGGCGAGTTATTTTTAGATCTCAAAGCTCTAGTTTCAGAGAATAGGCTTTTAGTTTATAAGGCTCTGGAATCTGAGTTAAAAAATAAAGCTATAATTATGCGTTCTTCTAAGAACTCAGATAGTTTGGAAAAAGTAAGTTTTTGTTTAGACTTTTGTGTGGATAATGCGAATATAGCATATATGGGAACTTCCGCTGTTACCTTGCTTACTCCGTATGTAGATAGCCGAGGTTATGTAGCAGTTTTGGACCACAGGCATAGATTAATGCTAGTTCATGTGGACGAGCTAAGTAATACCTTAGACGTACAAGAGTCGCCTCAGTATGTAACAGACTCTCTTTTAGGTATTACGGAAGAAGATCGTAAGTTCGTAGATAACCTACTTAGGGACGTAAGAGAAGATATGTCTGAATGAAATAACACCGTCTTTGGTGTTATATATGAATAGAGATAGTGTATCCTCTATTGAGGATTTTTTTTATTCATTCTTCAAAAGACATGTTACAATTAAAATATACTTTAAGTAGTTTAAACAACTTATTATTAGTTCCATCGGGTTACAGGATCCTCAGCGTTTCCTCCCGGGATTTACCAAATAAAACACAACAAGCTTACGTTAAAATAGGGATACCCCGTGATGCTGCTGATTGGGCAGGCAACTACCAAAGCTACTCAAGAAATCAGTATGGCGGTCAACCGCGCGGTGATTTTCAGGTTTTACGCATAGCATTGGTTCCTGAGACGGATACCATGGACTATGTGAGTTACTTAGATTGTTCTGATTTAGAAATAGTACAAGCTATAGGCGTAGTTGAGATACGAGAAAAAAGTTATAGTGCCTATGCTATCATAGAGCAAACTCCTGAAGCAAATAACGCCATCCTTGCTGGAAACAATACTGTATCCACGAGTTCTGTCGTTAACGAAGCTAATCTGACGAGAAACATATTATAATGATAATACAAACAAAACCTTTGTCTGGGGTTTCAGCACAGACATTAATAAATAGTTCTTTTAGCTTAAATAATGCTAATCGTTATTTTAAGTTCGCAGAAGAAGATTCTTATTTGCGGATGTATGGGCGGCATACAGATCATCTAAGTAGCAATGCTCCTGCTCAAGGTAAAGACAATCATGATTTTTATATGCGCTACGACAGTATGGGCTTACTTCGAAAAGTTCTGAAGTCTTCTATTGATGTTGATTTTCAAAACCTACTGAACTCTTACCTAGTTAGCCAAGTAGCTTATACTGCTAGGCGTTACCAAGGTCACGAGTTCGGAAATGGGAGACAAGGACTTCGCGAAGGTTTAGTTATCAATGAAGCAGACAACTATTATGACAGCGGGCCCGTGAATGTAAGTTTTGAGACCTTTGTAGATAATTTTATAGGTTACTACAATACCTCCGAAAACCAATATATGCTGGGAACTTTCGCTAACTACGAAGCTAGTGATATTGATATTCATAGACCGCCGTTTTCTTTTGGTGCTTATAAAGGAGCTGATTCAAAAAAATCAAAAGGAAAAGCGTACCAGGCAATAGCAAATTGCTACGCAAGGTTTAATGAGTTTTTTGATAGTTTGCTTCCTACGACCACTACAAGGCAGCCCCACCGGTCAAATGACACTAAATTTAAAGTACGTCTTTTGGCTCTAAGCGGTACTAGCAACTCCACTTCATACAGAACCGGAGGATCAACACAGGCTATTCAGCAATATCGACCTATTCGTGATAAAGACGGTCTTTATGCCATAATAAGTGTGCCTAGGGACAGGAATCTTGCTGAGGCGCGTCATGAGCGAGGAGCTTTAGGTCGTGATACGACATCTTGGTCTTTTGATCCTGTGTACTCAAACTTGTTCAATGCTTACGCTGACGCTCCTAAACTAGGGGATGCATTTTTAGAGTTAAGTAGTTGTGTGGTTATCAGGTTAAATGATTTCTTTAACAAAGGTGCCTATCGGTACGCTTCTGACTATCCCAGCGTGTTATCGCAAATAGGAGATAGCGGGGGCTGGGGAGGTGGTGCTTTTCACAGCACGACTGCGCAAACTCGATTCTATGATTATGGAGGAGCTTCAATTCCAGACTATCAAACGTTTGGTCCCATATCTCACTTAATTATGCCTGAGTCTGTTTATTCCGATGCTGAAAAAGCTTCCTCCGGAAGTAGATATGGCTGCTTGCCTATTGACCATTTTACATCAGATGGTAAGCAGGAGTTTCTTAATTTGGAATCACGTGATGTCCCAGAAGGTTGGCCGGAATGCCATAGTAGATTCACACATCCGTCAGCCTATACTGCAAAAGCAAGAGCGCCGCATTGGTCAAGGCCAACCTCTAGCAATGATGAAGAACTTCAGGCTCAAACTGATTTAGCATACGTAATTCCCGGTAGCAGTCTTATCAGCGAATCTTGTCGTAATTTCTATTGCTGGGTTACTAATTCTGAAATTCGTAACTATAAAGAGTTTGCTTCTAATTTTGGCGACTCTTGGGTTAAAAAGGCGCATGAGATAATGTTAGATCCACGCACTGCTGCTGTGAAGGCACACCATGAAGGTGACTACTTTTTTGGCAGCGGTTCTTTGCATGGCGAGCCTGTGTTAGATCGTAGTATGCTAGGACTTATTCACTCCAAGCATAATAAACAGACAAAGAATAAAGATTTGTTTTGTTTCTACAGTCCATATTCTCTTAATTCCGAAAAGCTGCATCTAAAAAATTCTCAATCTCTTTTAGAGAGTTTTAAAATCAGTCGTGATGCGTCTAAACGAGGTAAGGGTTTTATATATGTAGATCAAGATAATATCGCGCATTGTCCTTTGTCTGGGGAGGCATTGAAAGTTCGGACTTACTTGCGTAAGAGTCCTGTTAACAGTGCTAGGCCGGGTTATAGGGAGACAATACCTGCTGGTGTTTTAGTGTCTTAATACCCTAGTTTCTAAGAGTACATTATAGGTCCGATCCCTATTTTATACTCTTTTTTCGAGATTAGCTTGACCAGTATAGAAGCGGCTTTTATGGTATTGAGCATGTCTGACAAAACTAAGGGATTTTGGAATAGCTATCACGATAACCAACCACCCCAGAGAGGACAAGAGGAAGCTCCAAACTTCCGAGAAACAGAGGATCACCTAGATTCTTGTCGTAATTGTACAAACTTTGATTATGACGGCTGGTGTACCCTATATGGGTTTTATTCACATGGATCATCCGCCGGAGGTAATCCTTATTCTGCTTTGCATACATGCGACAGCAGAACCACATCTAAATAACAACAAATGAGTAAGAAAATTACCTACAATGTAGGAAATAAAGTATTTGCGTTAGATGCGCAAAAAGCAGAAGCAGTTCAAAACGCTAAGCGAGTTATAAACGGACAGGATGTAGAAACATTTAATCTACTCCCTTTGAAGTATAAGTGGGCCTATGATTTGTATAAACAAATGGCTGCTAATCACTGGGAGCCTGAAGATATCCCTATGCAGCGCGATGCTGAGCAGTGGCGCTCTACAGATGGGTTCATTACGGACACAGATCGTTGGATAATTAAAATGGGTCTTGGTTTCTTCTCAGCAGCCGAGGGTATGATAGGCGACAATATAATGCATGGTGTACGCAGGGCTGTTACTAGTCCAGAGCTTAAACTTGTACTTGGTCGTCACGCACACGAGGAAAATATTCATGCGGACAGTCTTTTGTATATGATATCCTCTCTTGGTGTCGACCCTTATGAGTGTCAGGCTATGTTCGAGGATATTCCTTCGATTGCTGCTAAAGTTTCCTGGTTTCGCGGGATCACAAAAGACTTACGCGAGCGTATGGGATCTGATACGATTATAGATCTTACCTCTACGCGAGATAAGCAAATTTTTGCTAAGAATCTTTTCGTGTATGGTCAGGCTTTTGAGGGTATGCAGTTTTATTCCTTGTTTGGTATGATCCTCAGCCTAAAGAGACAAAACAAATTCCCCGGAATAGGGCAGATGTTTACTTATACGTTGCGTGATGAGTCTAATCACATTGAGCTACTTCGTAAGCTTTTTAATGAATTAGTTTCTGAGAATCCTGACATAATGACCGAGCAGTTTAAAAACTCGCTTGTGCCTATTATGGAAGAAGCTGTTGCGTTAGAGGATCGTTTTATAGATGACTGTCTTCCCGTATCCGCCATAGGTTTGGTGGCTGACGATTATAAAGAGTATATACGTTACTGTGCTGATAGACGCCTTGAAGGTATTGGATTGTCGCCCAAGTTTGGTGCGAAAAACAAACTTGAGTGGTTGTCAGAGGCCATTGATTTGAAAAAAGAAGTTAATTTCTTCGAGTCGCGAGTCGTTGAATATCAGAAGTCTAGCGTGCTTTCTGGTTACGATGACGACGACTTATAAATCATTTAACTTTGACGTTTTTCCAATTTTAGTAGTTCTTAGGGGTTCACTTATTATACGAACCTCAGATACAAATACTAAAATATGGAAGAAGATACTGTAAGTCTTATACGCCGTAACGGCACAATCGTACCCTGGAACGAAGAAAAGATAGTAGGCGCTGTTGAAAAGGCGTTTGATGAATTAGAAGTAGATCGTAGTGACGGTCCGGAATTTGCGGTAGCTAGGTTAGTTACCGAAGACGTACTAAAAACCGGAAACAAACTTGTTCACGTAGAAGATGTACAGGATCTTGTACAACAAGAGCTGATGCGTCATGGTCACTATACGGTGGCAGAAGCGTATATACTCTATAGAGCAAAGAAGAACGAAGAACGTTTGCAAAAGAGAGAAGACATCCCTCTTCCGACTGTTTATCCGATTCTAGTTAATACGGATTCTGGACAGCGAGAGTGGAATGGCGAGGATCTACGGATGCGTATAGATTACGCAGCTATAGGTCTTAATCTTATCTATTCGACAAAGGAAATAGAGGGACGTCTTCTTGCTTCTATGTTTAACGGTATTGCTGAGAAAGATTTGCAAAAAACTATTCTCCTCAATGCTCGTACTCTCATAGAGCGTGATGCAGATTTTGCTAAGTTCGCTAGCCGCTTGTTCATGACATATGTATATGAAGAAGTTCTTGGCTGGGATATTCAGCGTGATGGAATAGAAAAGCTTAAAAAATTCCACCGTGAAAAGTTCGAAGAGTATTTGGTGCGGGCTGTGGCTATAAAACGGCTTGATCCTTCCATGCTAGAAAAGCACAACATTAAAAAACTTGCTGCTGCTCTAGATCCGCATGCGGACATGGAGTTTGATTATCAGGGAATGCAGACGTTGTATGACCGATACCTTATTGTAGATAAAACTACAAAAACGCATAGGCGACTAGAAGTACCTCAGTTTTTCTGGATGCGTGTAGCCATGGGGATACATTTGAACCATGGGGCAGATGCAGATAAGGTAATCAAGCTGTACAAATTGTACAAGGATCGTCGTTTTTGTTCATCCACACCAACACTCTTTAATTCCGGAACACAGCGGGCACAAATGTCCTCCTGCTATTTGTACTGGGTTGATGATTCCATTGAAGGAATAATGCAACGCGGAATAGCAGATAATGCATACCTATCCAAATGGTCAGGTGGATTAGGAGGAAGTTGGACATCCGTACGAGGAACTGGATCGCACATTGATGGGACAAACGGAGAAAGCCAAGGGGTTATTCCTTTCCTTAAAATGCATAACGATCTTCTTTGTGCCGTAAACCAGGGAGGTAAAAGAAAAGGAGCAGGATGTGCATATCTTGAAACTTGGCATTCTGATATAGAAGATTTCCTTGAGCTTAGAAAGAATACAGGAGACGAAAGACGCAGAACTCACGATATGAATACTGCTAATTGGATTCCTGATCTTTTCATGGAACGTGTTATGGAAAAAGGTAGTTGGACTTTGTTTAGAAGTAACGAAGTTCCTGATCTCCACGATTTGTACGGGTCTGACTTTAAAAGAGCCTACGTCCAGTACGAACGTGCGGCTGCTGCTGGTGAGATCTGGGGGAAGACTATTCCCGCGCTTGATCTTTGGAAGCTGATGTTGAATAATCTATTCGAGACCGGACATCCGTGGATAACTTTTAAAGATCCCTGTAATATACGTAGTCCGCAAGACCATGTGGGCGTAGTTCACAGCTCGAACCTTTGTACGGAGATTACATTAAATACAGGGGCAGATGAAACAGCAGTGTGTAATCTTGGATCCGTAGTATTGGAAAACCATCTTACTAAGCAGGGCAATTTGGATGGAAGGAAATTAAAGCAGACGATAAGAATAGCAATCGAAGCTTTGGATAATGTAATAGACACGAACTTCTACCCAACCAGCGCCGCCGAGAATGCTAATACCCGGAACCGCCCCATCGGCTTAGGAGTAATGGGACTACAAAACGCTTTATATATGAAAGGACTCTCGTTCGACTCTGATGAGGCTGTAGAGTTTAATGATCACATGATGGAGACTATTTCCTATTATGCGATTGAAGCGTCGAGTGATCTTGCTAAGGAGAGGGGTACGTATGAGACATATGTAGGTTCTAAGTGGGGTCGTGGGATTTTCCCAATTGATACTGTAGGTATGTTGGAGTCTGAACGTGGTATTCCTATAGAGGTAAATAGACGCGTTAGCATGGACTGGGATACCTTAAGAGAAAAGGTGCGTAAAAACGGTATGCGTAATAGTAATGTTATGGCTATTGCCCCCACTGCCACAATAGGTCTGATAATGGGTTCTTCTCCCTGCATTGAGCCTATGTATAAGAACTTATATGTTAAGTCTAATTTATCAGGAGACTTCATGGTATTAAATTACTACCTTGTAAAAGATCTTAAAGAACGAGGTCTGTGGGATGAGAAGACAAGAGATAATCTGAAATACTTTGATGGCGACCTTAGTAAGATTCAAGAAATTCCAGATGATCTCAAATCGGTCTACCAGACCGCCTTCGAGGTCTCTTATGAAAAGATACTAGAAGCTGCTGCCGTTAGGCAAAAGTGGATAGACCAGAGTCAGTCTGTAAATCTATGGCTTGCAGAGCCAAGCATGCCTGTATTATCCAAGATGTATAAAAAGGCATGGTCTAGTGGTCTTAAGACTACATACTACCTTAGAACGCTTCAGGCGACGAATATAGAAAAATCTACTGTAAAAAGAAATTTTGAGTCAAACGACGCGCCGCAAGCTTGCAGTATCAATGATCCTGACTGTGAGGCGTGTCAGTAATAAAAAAATTTATATACGGAGACATCACGGATAAAAAAGTTTTAAGTTTCTTCTAGCGAGGAGACTATAATAAGTGAGAGAAAGGCTACTTCGGTAGCCTTTTTCTTTGATATAGAAGGAATAAATAATTATGCAAAAATCATTAAATATAATTACAAACGACAGTAAAAAGACCAGTAACTTTTCTAAAAATGCAGAAAGTATGTGCTGGCAGGATTTTAGAACACATCCAGACTTCTGGAAAGAGGAGCATATAACGAATACTCTCAAAGGCTGTAACACTGTGTACTCAACCGCGTGTACAGCTTCTGAATGGGTTATTATGGAGGCCGCATTCATAGACGTTTTGCACAGACGACAGCAAGATGAAGACGCATGTGACTTTGCCTTGATAGGCGTAGCTTGGGAGCATGACGAAAGCAATATAAGACACCTGTCATTTGGGAATTGGGAACACATCGAACAGAACGAAAATGATTCGTGGGAAAACATATACTCTAGAACAGATAGTGACGATGCTGATGAGCTAGGAAGCATGTTAAAAAGTTCAATAGATAGAGTCTTAAGAGATCATGGACTTATTGAAAAGTTATCAACACTCCTTGCTGGCGAACAAACTAACGCTAGTCTGTTACATCAAAACGGGGAGTCGCTTTTATGGAAGCTTATTAGTGGTGCTCCTCAGGATTGGGATAACCTAGCCACAAACGAACCTTGCAACTACGATGAGATGTTGTCCAAGCATGGGGACGAGCACTACTTAACTTTGTATTACCCTTCTGTTGACGGTCGTGTTCGTACGCGAAATCTTGCAGAGTGTTGGATTACGGAGCCTGTTTTGATGGCGCAGTCCCGAGGTATGACCGACAGTAGAGAAATAACGTGGAATCATTAGATGTCGCACCCATATCAGCACGCAAAAAGTAGCGTTAAAAGTTTTGGTGGTCGCCTTGAAGATTATATTGATATCCATAACTGGCTAGACTGCACAAAAGCGCATATGCCGGATGTTCGCCATAGGGCTTTGAGGCATCATAGTTTTGGTATTTTTGAATGTGAGCAAGTATTTGGACTTACCATAACAAACGCAGATGAAGTATCGGTTCCTGTAAGGGTTATAGCGGAAAAACACGTAATTGAAGATTTGGGTTTTATACCCACCCCGCAGGATTGGTTAAATGAAATGAAGAAAGCTCCTTGGATGGCTAATAGTAAAAAGCTGTCTATTGAGGTACCACAAGATAGGAAAATTATAAGTAATAATGAGAGTTAATGATTATAACAGTAGTCTGAATTATCTGACCTTTGAAGATTGGTCTAATATCTGGGCAACTCGGGGATATATGCCTAAGAATAGAAGAACAGAGGAAACTGCTAAGAATGGGCATAGAGCATTATCTAAACCCATAATGACAGGAGAGAGGTTAACCTATGACGAAGAAAAAGGTTGTTTTAGACTGCATTGGTGGGTAAGCGCAAGTAATACGCTGGATCAAAGCAATACTGCGTTTGAGTGCTATCCACATATGTGGAAAATATACCCAGTAAAAGAAAAACACGCAGGTTGGAACACAAGAGGAACTATTTCCCGAATCAATAAATATGTTCCTCTTAATGCTTACATGTACACCAGTAAAGGTTCTGTTCTATGCAAAGGGCTAGGTGAAATAACGGAAGATGGCGTAATCATAACAGAAAGCAGCCAACTACAAAGAATGCAAAATACAACTCAAGCAGTAAATGAGGGTATATATTATGCGCTCAACATGGGAAGTTACGGAACTCCCAGTACTAATAGTTATACACGCCGAAAAGCTCATAGGGGATCGAATGATCTAAACTACACTAGAGAAAAGCTTTGTAATATCTTAGACGGCTATATTGGCTGTCATATCGAAGAGATTCTTTTGCGTAGTGTGTTTTTAGCAGAACATGCAGGCAGAAAGGGGGAATGCACTTTGCAGAGCTACTATACTACCGGTATAGGAACTCCTAAAGATTCGCCTAGTTTCTTTTTGCATAATATAGTACAAGAGCGTGAAGACGGCGAGCCTGGTAATTTCGTATTCTTAGAGCATCAGCCAAATGGTGCGTTTTTAGAGTATGATCTTGCAGGACTTTTTGGTATATACAAATGCAAACAGAGTGGCGTACACGAGTACTATCACAACTCCGGAAGTTCTGATGTCTCCAGGTATCCTTATAATAGGATTTTCACAATGGCGGATTCGACAGCTAGTTTTGGGAGTGGTGCCGTTTCGTTTGTGAAGCATATGCTTAGTTTTTTCTATGACAACAACATACAGTTGCCCATACAAAGACAAAGAGAGACAGAGGAATCAGGTATGAGCACATACGTGCCTATCAGCGGTTCTTATGGTTTGTTTTTTCTTTGTAACGTAATGTTCGCTACTAAAGGCATGCATGACTTCAAAACCATGGTGCATCTCTTACTCGGAGAAAAGGTATATAAGTATATTAGGGGAAGTCTCCCTCATAAGAATTTGGAATCTGCAATTCGTTACATGGCAGGCGATCCTGCCACACCTAAGGTACCAGCTCCCATTCTTATGAATATTATACGACGCATATATAATGTCCGCATGGTGCATTTATTCTCACAACATATATGCCCCGGTGGTCACGACCTTCGGAATATTGCTAATAGAAAAATGCATCAGTATCGTAAAATTATGAGAGATATGCTTGTGCCGCTTATTAATATTGGAGTAGATTATAACCAGTTTGGTATTACGCCATATATGGCTCATGTTTCGATGAGTGGACGCAATACTGATTATCTCGATGATCAGCAGACTGTTTATGCAGTAAATCTTCTTACAAATTCAGGAAGCCATCCAAGTAACCGAAATCAAAGTGTACATAGTGAGCATAATTGCACTACCTCTCTCATGTCTATTGATTCTATTATGGAGGAGAACCCATTACGCTGTGTCGAAGGAGCTAGTGCTTTAGTTATTTCTGGATTGGGAGCTAAAGAAGATGCTTGCAGAAGGTGGTCTAACGCGGTTCTGGATAGTGCCTATAATGAAGAACAAATAGACTAGGGATATTCCGAGCAGGCTGATTAGAGCTAAGCTATTCGTATTAGGGCGGTATTGTTATTGCAATACCGCCCTTTTTTTATGTATTATGTGTAGCATATGTTAAAAAATGCTAACAAGGCATTAAAGCCACAGGGTATAGAACTTAGAGATCCTGAGGATTTTGGTTCTTTGCGTTCTTCTATTTTCGATAAGACAAAAGAAAGCATCATACAGAAGTTCCCTCATTCGTATGGTGGTGTTCGTATGGAAGTCGAAAATGTGGATTACGAGAATCCTAAAGATTTTGACATCAAGACACAAAAAGATGCCCTATTAAAAAATAGATTTCTATCTTGGCGTTTGCGCGGGACTTTGAAGTTGTATGATGAGGCTTCCAATAAACTTCTTGATAAGAAGAAAATTACTTTGATGCGCGTGCCTTACATAACGGACCGTGGTACTACCATACATAATGGTAATGAATATGTGACCCTGACACAGGCAAGACTTCTACCCGGCGTTTACACCAGAAAGAGAACTACTGGAGAGGTAGAAGCTCATTTCAACCCAAGGCGTGGGTCTGGAAATACTTTTCGTGTCCGGCTCGAACCTGAAACACAACTTTATAAAATGGCTATTGGTCAGGCTTCTTTGCGGCTTTACAGTCTTTTACATGATTTGGGTGTTTCTGATGAAGATTTGGAAAAGCGTTGGGGTCCTGAGATTTTAGAGGCTAATAAAAAAGCTTATGACAGTCGTGTATTCGATAAAGCGTATCTACGTCTCGTAAAAAACCCAGATGCTAGTTTGCCAAAAGAATCAAAAGCAAAAGCTATTAAAGAAGCTTTGGGTCAATCAAAGTTTGATTCTTCTGTTATATCGAGGACCCTCCCTAACCTCATGAATAGGAAAATAGCTTCTACTTGGTTAGTTAAATCTGCCATGATGGGCGGTCTTAACCCAGGTCAATTTCCAAAACTGGATAAACCACAACCACTTTTGCTTGGTCAGAATCCTATGACCAACCCACAACTTGAAGGAGCTCCCGTTGCTGATAGTTCCGAAGCTTATGTAAAATTCGAACAGAAAAAACAAGAACAAGAAGCTAAAGAACAAGAGGCACAAATGAAGCATCGTATGGAGATAGATGCTCTTCGTGGCAAAATGCCCTCTCCTGGTCCAGATAGAAATGCTATAGAGAAAAGTCTATTACAAGGTCAACTTGGTTTGAGGAAGGCAAAAGAAAAGGCTGATACGGATAGAATAAAGGCCGACATAAAGAGAGATACAGATGCGCGACAGGAAAAGATTAAAGAAGAATCTGAAAAGCATTTAGGCGCTACTCAATTAGTGTTTGATCGAGTAAAAGAACTTAAGGATCAAAGAAAACAGTTGCAGAAAGACCACCAAGATCACGAGCAAAAAAAGAGAGATTTGCATTTCAAGCTGGAACAAAAAAGAGAAGCACAAAGAGCGAAGCAAGAGATGCAGTCTGAGTTGGATGAGATTAAGATGCTAGACCAAGATCAGCAGGACTACATGAGTATGGGGGAACAGCAACCAGCTGATATGGGCGTTAAATATGCAAACACAAAGAAACCCGGCATAAAGGTTTTGGCTAGTGGTCAAATGGTTAACGTAGACAGATTGTATGATCTTTTGTCTGAGGGGGATATAGAAGAAGTCCCGATGGAGGATATAACAGGTTACGGTACGCGTAGTAAGCGAGACCGCTTCGGATCTAAGCGTTATGAGAAAGCAGATCCTGACTCATTTGGTATTATAGATGAGAATAATGTCATTATAGATGGGAAACATAGGTATTTCAAAAACAAGGACTTAGGCAATACAAAGCAAAAGTTTAAAAGAGCTCTTCCGGAGCACATACAGAAAGCGTATGCAGAGGGAGAGTTACCAGATTATAAAACTTCACAAAAACAAAATTTCTGATAAATTGATACTATGTCAGGTTTGATAAAATATAGTTTAATTAAATATGCCCGCACTACGGAAGAAGAGTCGGATGATCTGTTTGCTCCGGCTCCTAATCCTAATGACGGTACGAATGATCCCAATAACAGATTCGAACTAGAAGATGTTGAAGAAGTGAATGCGGGTAACGCTGCTGTTGGGAAGCCAGATGATTATTTTGGTTGGAAACGACCTTTAAAGTGGGATAGGGGTTGGTATAACCCATCACCTAATGGCGGTCCTGAGGTAATGTTTACGCAGCCTACTATGCCTCCCAGGACTCCTAGAGAAGCTTACAATG
>MDTG01338942.1_pt1 | contig 18970 bp, 16 predicted proteins | sample 811421 | NCBI WGS metagenome assembly MDTG01 (sample SAMN05326645, study PRJNA326480) | marine metagenome | isolation source: seawater | place: Pacific Ocean: South East | collected 2011
TCTGGTCCAGTCGTTCTCGATCAGATCCTCCGCGATCGCGTACAGGTCGTCGAACACGTTCTGCTTGCTTTCGAGCATGCCCGCTCGGTGCCATGATTCTCCGTATTCCCCACCTCCTCGGAGATTCGCCATCACGTACACCCCTCCTGCGTCGAGCCAGGGGAACAGCGATGCGTTGAATCGCGGTTCCATCGAGATGTTGAATCCGCCGTATCCGTAGATGAGGCATGGGTTGTCGCCACTCGGGGTGACGTCCTTGTGATGCACGAGAAAGTACGGGACGCGCGTTCCATCCTTGGATGTCGTGAAGATCTGACTCACGGCCACCGTCGAGGCGTCCACGGGAACCTCAGGGCTGTCCCAGATGGACCGGCTGCCGTCGGTCAGGTCGATTCTGTATATGGATCTCGGCTCGTTGAAGCTCGAATAGCTCATGAACGCCTCGGTTCGATCGTCCTCCGTGGAAAGCGAGGCGTTGCCGAGCCCCGGTGTCTCCAGCATGCCAAGGCTGCGTCCGTCCATCGCGAAGCGTTCGAATCCCGTCACCGCATCCTTGATGTATCGAGCGATGAGCATCCCTCTGGCATGCGACACGCCGCGCAGGACCGCGTCCTCGCGTTCAGGGATGATCGAGACCCACCGTGCCTGCTCGGGAGCGTTGAGGTCGACCGACCAGACGCTTCCGTTGAGAGTCTTCCAGGTGGTGGTCATCCACATGGTGTCACCCATCACCGCGATCGGTCGAAAGCGACCTTCCAGTCCGACTGCGATGGGAATCGAGTTCATGGTGCCCTCTCGAAGCCATCGATCGAAGTCGACGACGAACAAGTCGTTCTTCGACCAGCCATCGGTGGCTCCGTGCATCAGCCACCGCCCGCTGTCGTCGAGTGATGCGAAAGGCACCTTGGAAGGCGCCTGCTGTTCGAAGAGAACTGTGTCGTGTCTGTTGTTACGCCCGATTTCGTGCCATCTGATCGACCGGCTGTAGGCATCGCTCGGGTCGGCGAGACATGAATAGAGGAAGGCGTCCCCCTTGGGGCTCCAGCTTGAGATGCTGGCCTTGCCTGCGATCTCGTCGGCAAGCCAGACTCCATCCGTCGTCCGCATGAGATGCAGCACCGGCATTTCATCGCCGGCGCGGCTGATTCCGAAGGCCACGAGCGAACCATCGGGACTTGGTTCGTACCAATCGAGCGAGATCAGTCCGGCGGCATCCAGTTCGTTGGGATCGAGAAGCGTGCGAGGTTCTCCGTCGATGCCCTCCCGAACCATCAGAACCGGTTGGTTCTGCATCGGAGCTCGTTGTCTGTAGAAGTACATGTTTCCCCGCATGGACGGCGCGGAGACGCTTCCGATCTTGAGGATCAGCTCTTCGAACTGCGTTTCAAGTTCGGCTCTGCACGGGAGTCGGTCAAGCACCGCACGGGTGTGGGCGTTCTGGGTCGTCGTCCATGCCTCGACCTCCACCGATTCCGATTCGAGGGCTTCAAGCCACCGATACTCGTCCACCAGCGTTTCGTCGTGGATCACGTCCTCCACCGGAACCATTTTCGTCGGTGGAGGTGAAGTTTGAAGGAGCGTGGATGCGACGAGGCAGATGGTCGTGATCATGTCTTCTCTCAATGATGTGGGGTCGGGTTCAGTCCACGATGATACGCATGCGTATCGTTTCGGGGATCTTTTCGAGTGCGTCGCGTATGACTCCGGCGTCGACCGGGTCGACGTCGAGGATCACGTAGCTCAGGTCGCCTTCCGATTGCAGGTACTCGGCGTTGATGTTGACGCCGAGCTCTGCGAGCGCGGAATGCATCGTGCCCAGGACGCCCGGGACGTTTCGGTGGAAGTGAAGGATCCGATGCTGGCCCTCTCCACGCGAGGGAAGGTCCACAGCGGGAAGATTGACTGCGGTCCCGGTGGATCCTTCGCAGGCGAACCTGACCAGTTTCTCTCCGACTTCGTCCGCGATCGCAGCCTGGGCCTCGAGTGTGTTCCCTCCGATGTGCGGAGTGAGGAGCACGTTCTCGAGACCTGCGAGCGGGGTTTCGAATGGACTGTTTCCGCTGCGCGGCTCCTCGGGGAACACGTCGATCGCCGCGCCTCCCAGATGGCCCTCTTCGAGCGCCTGCACGAGAGAATCGATCTCGACGACGTCGCCCCGCGAATTGTTGATCAGCAGCGCGTTGGGTTTCATTCGTGCCAGGCATCCTGCGTCGATCATGTTTCGAGTCGCCGGAGTGGCCGGAACGTGGAGGCTCACCACGTCCGAGCACTTCAGAAGTTCATCGAGATCCTTCGCCGGATGAGCGTTTCCCAGAGGAAGCTTGGAGACCATGTCGTGATACACGACCTTCATCCCGATGGCTTCCGCAAGGATTGAGAGTTGGGATCCGATGTGTCCGTAGCCGATGATGCCCAGCGTTCTTCCACGAACCTCCCGCGAGCCCGCCGCTGATTTTCTCCATCTCCCGGAGTGCATGTCGGCGCTTCGTTGCGGAATTCGCCGCATCAACATGACGATCTCGGCGAGTGTGAGTTCCGCCACGCTTCGTGTGTTGGAGAACGGTGCGTTGAACACCGGAATGCCCATGCCGGCCGAGGTTGGGAGGTCCACCTGATTGGTGCCGATGCAGAAGCATCCGATCGCCTGGAGCTTCGGAGCGTTTCTGATCATCGAGTCGTCGAGAAGGGTCCGGCTTCTGATGCCCAGCATCGTGGCCTCCTCGAGAACGCTCTTCAGCTCGTCTTTCTCGAGCGAGCCGTCCACTCTGACGATCTCCATGCCCGTCTTTTCGAGCCGCGCTTCCGCGGACGGGTGGATCCCCTCGAGAAGTACGATTCTGCCATGTGTCCCGTCACCCATTCAATGCAACCTCTCAAGCTAGAGTCGTTCAGTTCCCGACCACGTCGGGGAGGTCGTAGAGACCCGCCGTCAGATTAATCGGTCCTTCGGGTGTGATGAAGATGTCGGCCTCGTAATGAACGCTCATCGAGCCATCGGTGGTGAAGAGCGGCCAGCCCCGGCCCTCCGATCGAACGGAAGGTGTTCCCACACTGAGCATGGGTTCGACCGCCACCAGAAGTCCCGGCTTGAACGGAGTGAAGGCATCGCTCCACTCGCCCGAATGCTTGGGCACGACGTTGGAGATGAATGGAGGACCATGCAGGGTTCGCCCGTATCCATGTCCTCCGAGGCCACGGATCAGCTTGAATCCGGCCTTCTTCTCGGCCACGTCCTCCACGGCCCGCGCCCAGTCCAGAAGCGGCCGTCCGGGTTGCATCATCTTGATGCCCGCGGCGAGGCAGTCCTTGCCCGCGTTCATCAATGCCATGTTCTGAGGGTCGGTGTCGCAGATCGCATAGGTCCAGGCGGCGTCGCCGATCCAGCCGTCATGGAGCACGCCGATGTCGATTGAAAAGACATCGCCCTCCTTAAGCGGGTTTCTCGTCATGTCATGCGTTCCGTGAACCACGCAGTCGTTCACCGAAAGGCAGGCGTGTGACGGAAAACGTGGATGCGGTCTCGCCTTGTACCCGAGGAACGCGCTCGTGCTGTCGAGGTCCTTCAACGTGGCGGCCACGAACGCATCGACTTCTCCGAGCGTCTGTCCTGGCTTGAGCCATTCGACCAGTCGTTCATGAACGGTGACCACGCGCTCCGCCGCGGCTCGAGCGCCGTCGATATCTGATTGTGATTCGAGGATCATGGTTCCGATGATATCGAGTGGGCCTTCGCATGGCCTGCGGCTCAGCCGCCGAATGGGGTCAGATCGTGAAGGCTGTCCCCGATCATGACCATCCTCGGTCCCGGAGTGGCGAATTCCCAGGCCAGAGAACGCTCGTCTCGGGTGTCCAGGACGATCAGATCCGAACGCTTGCCCGTTTCGATCGACCCACGATCGTCCTGAAGATCGAGGACGCATGCAGCGTTGTAGGTGGCGGCCACGATCGCTTCCGCCGGTTTGAATCGGCAGCGATTGACGGCCAGATGGATCGTGAAGGGGATCGAAGGGGTCGGAGCCGACCCTGGATTGCAGTTGCTCGCGATGGCCACGGCTCCACCCAGGTCGATGAACGCGCGCCCCGCCGCGTAGCGGTCGTCCAGGTGGTATCCGCTGCAGGGCAGCATGACGCCGACCGTGTCGGAGTGCGCGAGGATGCTGAGATCCTCGCTCTTCGTCGCCTCGAGATGGTCGACGCTTCGAGCTCCGGCCTCGACGGCGAAGTGCGTCGCGCCAAGGCTGTTGAACTGATCCGCATGGACTCTGATCGGACACCCCATCGATTGGGCCTCCTCAAACAGTGTTCTGCATTCCTCCAGGGACCACGCGCCTTCCTCGCAGTAGGCGTCGCAGGTGATTCCGGGGTTCGCCTCGACCACGGCGGGGAGGGTGGTGTCGATCGTGTGGCGGACGAAGCCGGGCACGTCGCGGTCGATCGCATGCGCGCCAAGAAAGGTGCCCACCACCGTCGTCTGCATGGTCTCGCCGGCTGAGCGGATCGCATCGAGCATCTTGAGTTCCGACTCGGTGTTCAGACCGTATCCCGACTTGACTTCGACGGTCGTGGTGCCGAGTCGGGCCATCTGCTCGATCCGCTGGATCAGGTTGGATGTGAGTTCCTCGACCGATGCACGCCTCACCGCATTGACCGTCGACATGATCCCACCGCCCTCGGCCAGAAGCTCGAGGTAGCTCGCACCCGCGAGTTTTCTGTCGAATTCGTCGTACCTTGAACCCGCCCAGCAGGCATGGGTGTGGCAGTCCACGAAGCCCGGCATCAGGACCCGACCATCGAGATCGACGACTCGTCCCTTCGTTTCAGGTGCCGGGCCGTCGCCGACGTCCGCGATCAGGCCGTCCTTCGCAAGGACCCAGCCGGTTTCGACCACCCCGAGGTCTCTCAACGCGTCGTTTCTTCTGGGGGCACGGCCTTCGCCGGCGATCGTGAGGATTCGTCCGTTCTTGAAAAGGGTTTCCGTCATCTCTCTCCATCGCGGCTTGTGCCGTCTGCACGGTATGAATGCGACTGTTCATGAGCGATGCCGATGATGATAGACTGCTCATTCAATTCCTGCCCAGTCATTGAGAGGTGATGCCATGTCTTCGGAACACTCGGTCAAGAATCCCATTGTCCGTGCGGAACTCGCGGCGTTCGTGATCACGATCAAGCCCGTCGGACCGAACGTCGGTCAACGGGAGGCGCCCATCATCGATCGTGACGTCAAGGGGCTCTTCGAGCTTGCCGGAGAGAATCTCAAGGGTGTCGTGATCGACCTCTCGGACGTCACCTTCATGTCATCCATGGGACTCGGTGCCTGCATCGCGCTTCGCAATCAGGCCAAGGCTTCGGGTGCCAAGGTGGCGATCCACGGTTTGAACGACGATCTTGCCGAACTCTTCAAGATGATGCGATTCCACAAGATGTTCGACATGCAGAAGAACGAACAGACGCTCGAGAAGTGGCTCAAGAAACTCTAGTCGCCGGCCCCGGCCCCGGACCGAGTCTCTTCCGGATGCGTCTGCGTGGCGCGCGGCATGATTCAGTCGAGGTAGCCAAGACGTCGGTTCTGCGCGCCTGCGATGGCATCGAATTCGAGTCGCTCTTCATCGGTCAGCTGAGCCCGCCACTGCTCGTCCAGCTTGATCTCTCGCTCACCCGTCTTGAAACGCATCGGATTGCCTCCGATGTTGTGCGCTTCGGACTTGCGCAGCGCAAGCATCTCGGAGTGGTATTCCAGTCCCAGGAACTCGCAGGCTCGCAGCATCGTCGATTCGGGTTCACGACAGAGATCCTCGTAGTGGATCTTCAATCTGCTCTTGGCTGGAATGCCCCGGGACGTGAGCGCAGTGTGTCGCTGACTGCGTTTCCATTCGATGGCGGCCTGCTTCATCGACATGCCGGTTCTTCGTATCGCGGAGGCGCACACTGCCCGCCCGTCACGGATCATGTAGAGCAGTCTGAACTGTTCCGGGGCGGTCAGGTAGAGACCCTTCAGTCTTCGTGCATCCTTCGACGAGTCGATGATGATCTTGGTGTTCGTCACGTTGCGTATGGCGTCGTACCACAGCAGCGACATCTCGATCGCCTTCTGATGTGCGGGTGCGAAGAGTCCGTTGGCCAGTCTGCCCAGCGGTCTGGGGGCGGCTAACATCGCAGCCTTCTGAGCGGTGGCCAGAATCGGGTTCACGGCAGCAGGAATCAGCATCATCTCGGTCTCCTGAAGAGGATTCCGGTCCTGATTCCAGCCCAGCAGGCGTCTTACTTCATCTTCGACCTCGAGCCAGAACGAACACTCCGAAACCGGGCTGCCGCACGTGCAGGGTTCACAGTTGTCGCGCGCGTAGAGATTCAGGCGGTGTACTTCTCCCACGGACTGGACGGATGGATGGTTGTTCAGCAACAGATCGATCAGCGTGGAACCGCTTCGGCCAGAACCACCGATGAAGAGCATTGCCTGGTCGCCGTTCTTTGTCGTCCGTTCTTGCATGTCTTCTCTCTGGCTCATGGTACGGGTCCGAAACTCCGTTCTCCGACTATTCATTGGCTCTTCGTGCATCCGTGTAGATGACGAAGTCGGCGCGGCCGAGATCATCATCCTGCAGGGGGGCCGCCGGTGCACCCACCATCACCAGATAACGGAGTACGCAGTCTGGCCGAGAATCTGCGATCCTTGCGACGGTTCCGCCCGCGAAATCCCCGTGAAATCGTCCCACGACGAGCAGCACCGGATCACCGCCGCGCTCGAGTGCGCGACACACTGAATCCGCCATCGTCGCGTCCCAGACCTCCTGCGCTCGCTGGCCTGGAAGCAATCGTTCCTCGGTCGGCTCGATTCCGTTCGCGACCAGAAGCGCCTTCAGTCTTTCCCGATAGTCTCCCTCGTCGAGTGCGTCCGGAAGCGTGAACAGCGCCTGTTCTTCCGGAGGAAGCTCACGCAGTTGCTCGTAGCCCTCGAATCTCGCCTGTCTGACGTATCGCCGGGGTGCGTTGGCGGCGAAGACCGGAATGCCGTGCTTTCGTGCGAGCTCGAGCATGGGCAGTGAAAAGCGTGCGAAGTTCTCGCGTGCTTTCTGCCCTTCGTGAAGTGCTTCGAGCATCGTGTCACGGTCCACGGCTCCGCTCAGATAGTCGTCGATGACGTCCTGTCGGTCCCTTTCGAGCATTTCCAGCCCGATGACCAGGTTCGGACGAGTCCGGATCAATTCGGCTGCGATCTCCGTCTGAAGGCGGTGCCCCAGGATGTCGTCATGTTCCTCACCCATGACGATGACATCGGCACCGGCAAGACCCACCGACATGAGCGCCTCGAAGTCGATCGGCGCTCCGGTTTCTCCATCGTGGACCGTCAGCGAGCGGGGCGGGGTGCTCTCCGGCGGCAGCACCGGTCCGTGGCTCGAGCATCCCGCGCCACAGAGCGCCGCCACGATGCAAAGAATTGATTTCTGCCTGACCATTCCTTGAGGATCCCCGAAGCAAGCCGCTCGGTCAAACCGGGACGTGGCCCTTGTCCGTCCGTTACACTTGACCTCCTATGAGCGAAACCAAAGACAAGTCGAAGCGTCGCCGCAAGAAGGCCAAGGAGAAAGCCGAAGCCCGAGCCCACTGGGAGACGCTCGAGACCGCTGACAGACACGATCTCTACGAACGATCCGTTCAGAACACGGAAGCCGAGATCGATTTCGTCGAGCAGGTCTGGCGCGAGATCCGCGGGCGGACCGCCACGGTTCTTCGCGAGGATTTCTGCGGAACCGCTCAGACCAGCGCCGAGTGGCTGCGAAGGCGGGAGGACAATCATTCCATTGGTGTCGACCTCGACGAGGAGGTCGTCGCCTGGGGCATGGCCAGAAATCGTGAGCGTCTGGATGAAGGTCAGCTCGAACGTCTTGAGATCAGACTGGAGAACGTCCTCGACGTCTCCACCAGGCCGGTCGAGACCGTTCTTGCGATGAACTTCAGCTACTTCCTCTTCAAGACTCGCGAGAATCTTCGGGGGTACTTCGAGAAGGTCCATGCCTCGCTCGTCGACGACGGTCTGTTCGTGCTTGACGCCTATGGCGGGAGTGACTCCTTCACTGAGATGGAGGAGGAACGTGACCTCGACGGATTCACTTATGTCTGGGACCAGAACCACTACAACCCCATCAACGGTGACGTGGTCAACAAGATTCACTTCCACTTCCCCGATGGCACGAAGATGAAGGACGCCTTCATCTACGAGTGGAGGTTATGGACCCTTCCGGAAATCACCGAGATCCTCGTCGAGGCCGGATTCTCCAAGGCTTCGGTCTACTGGGAAGGCACCGAAGAGGACGGGGAAGACGGGAACGGTGAATTCACCGCGCAGACCGTTGGTGAGGCCTGCGCGGGATGGATTGTCTACATAGTCGCCGAGAAGTGAGTGAACTCGGCCCTCCTCTGCCTATGATTGGACATGATGCTTCAAACCGCGCCCAGACATCTTCAGATCGCCAAGGTCCTCCATGCCGAATTGGAGAAGGTCGGCGTCATCTTCTCGCGTCAGCTGCACAGCGACCTCGATGATGTCAACGCCCTCTCCGAGCATGTCGAGCGCTACCGCGGCAAGATGCTCAGGCCCACTCTGCTGCTTCTGACCGCTCTCGCCGTCGAGGGTGATCCTTGCGACGGAACCGCGATCTCTCCCCGGCACCGGACCGTGGCGACCGTTCTCGAGATGATCCACATGGCCACTCTGGTCCATGACGACGTGCTCGATGAGGCTGATTTCAGACGACGCGGTGCCACGGTCAACTCTCTTCGAGGCAACGAGACGGCGGTCATGCTCGGTGACTACCTGATCTCGAACGCGTTCCATCTCTGCTCCACCGAGGGCGAGCCCTCGATCAATGAACTTCTCGGCTCCGTCACCAACACCCTCTGTGAAGGCGAACTGCTCCAGCTTTCGAATCGTGAGAATTTCGACCTCGATGTCGAGACCTACATGGAGATTCTCCGCCGAAAGACCGCGGTCCTCGTGGGTGCCTGTTGCCGGGTCGGTGCCGCCCTCTCGAACGCTCCTGATGAAGTCGTCGACGCAGCCGAGCGATTCGGAAGCCACCTTGGAATCGCCTTCCAGATCCAGGACGATCTTCTCGATCTTCTCGGCGATCTCGAAGTCGTCGGCAAGTCGACCGGTCGCGACATCGCCACCGGAAAACTCACGCTACCACTGCTTCTGCATCTGGAAGGCGAATCCGAAGCGGAGCGCAAGAAGACCATCGGAATGATCCGGAAGTGCGATCATGCCGGTCTGCGGCAGCGCCTTGATGAATCAGGCGCACTCGATGCCGCCCGGGACGAAGCCAATCGTCTGGTCAGTGAGGCCAAGAAGGGCCTTGCGGTCTTCGCGCCCTCCAGCGCGCGGGATCTGCTGCATTCATTGGCCGACGCGGTCGTCGATCGTCAGGCCTGAGCACACAACCCTCGGCTCGTTCAACCAATGGCTTCACTCGTCGAACCGCACTATCTGGTCAGCGTGTTCTTCCATCGCGGGGTGGGAAGTGCGCCGAGTGGTTCACGTGAATCCGTCAGAGACGCATTGGCGTCCACGAATTCCTGAATCATCTCGATCGTCAGCGACATCGGGTTTCCCTGCCATCGGACGATCCAGTCCGAGCTGAGCACCACCACGTGGGGAATGCCTCTGATCTGAAAGAAGTTCTTGAGTCGACTGCTGGTATCCACCGCGAGCCCGTAGCCGAAATCCTGTTTCTTGAGCTTGCGAACCTCGAAGTCGATCTTGAAGTTCTTCTCATCAGAAATCCCGAGGCAGATCACTTCCGAACCGAAATGCTTCTGGATCTCGTTCATGTGGGGGATGGCTCTGATGCAGGGCCCGCACCAGGTCGCCCAGAAATCGAGAATGACGACCTTGCCGGTGGCGTCTCCCGCCGTGGGCAGGAAATAGGACTCGACATAGAACGGTTCCGCCGGCTGATTTCTGCGGTCGGCCGCGGAGGTCACGGAGCCGGAGGTCGATGGAAAGGGCGTCTTCGGATTGAGTTTCTCGAGCTCCTCCGCGGTCGGTCTGACTCGGGGCGCGTCATCTTGGGCGGGGCGAGGCTCTGAAAGGAGATGTCGGACCGCTTTCTCCAGTTTGGAGCTTGAGACACCCGCGTATCGGAGTGTTCCGCGGCGGTCGATCACGTGGGTCATCGGACGTTCGTAGGCACCGACCAGATCGCACCAAGCGCCGTTCTCATCGATCATGATCGGTGCGCTCATGTCCATCGAGTCGATGATCACCTCGGCACGCTCCAGATTCTGAGGAACATGGACCGCGATCACGGCCAGATCCTCTTCGTTCTTGAGGTCACGGAGTGTTCTGTCCAGTCGGTTGCCGGCGGCTTTGCCGGGCCCTTTGGTGGACATGGTCTGAATCACGACGACCTTGCCTCTCAGATCCTCGAGTGACGCCCCCGTGCCTGAAATCCACTTCGCACCTTCGGGAAAGGGGGGTGCGGCCCAGCCGGCCGCCTTTGACGCGGCAAGCGCATCGGCACGGTTCAGGCGTTCCAGCCAGAGCTGCTCGCTTCTCTCGCCGCCGGATGTTCGCTCGGCACGGAGCTGGTTGTCCGTCATTTCCGATTCGACGACCAGTGCGGGCTCCGCCGGTGCGGTGGAGAGCGATGCAGCGGTGAGGCACAGCAATGAAAGGCCAAGAACGTGCATGAATGGTCGTCGTCGAGGCATCGGTGTCATCCTCATGTCTGGAATATGAAAAGGGAGCCTGGCGGAACTTGATTCCAGAGGCTTTCGGGAATCACTCCCCTGAGGGTGCCTCGTCGGCATCCTTGCGGGGCATGGACTTGGCAAGAGTGATCTCGCAGTTGTCGATCAATCTGACAGAGCCGAGACGAGCGGCCACCAGCGCTCGGAGCGGGCGATCGGACTTCGTCGGTGGTGTGAGTGTTTCCGCATCTCTGATTGCGGCGTAGTCGATGTCGAGTTCATGTTCCACGAGGATCTGCCGCATTCGGACCTGGGCTTCCTCGATGGTCGAGCAGGTACTGGCCGCCTCGAGCGAACGTCGCAGGCCAAGGGCGTGTTCCTTCTGCTCCTCGCTGAGATGCATGTTTCGCGAACTGAGAGCAAGTCCGGATTCCGCCCTGATCGTGGGGGCACCCTCGACTTCGATGATGCCGAACCGGTCTGCTCTGTCCTTGATCATGTCCTTCAGAACCAGCAGCTGTTGGTAGTCCTTCTCGCCGAAGAGGCAATGTCTCGGTTTGGTCAGTTCCAGCAGACGGCTCACGACGAGGCACACGCCACTGAAGAAGTTCGGTCGGATCGCATCTTCGAGTCCCGGGCGTGTGGCAACATCAGGAAGTTTGAGTCTCTGTGCCGTCGTGGTCGCATTTTTCAGACCCTCCGGATAGATCTCATCCGCATCAGGTGTGAAGAGCAGGTCTGCGCCAGAGTCCTCCGCCACCTTGCAGTCTCGAGCGAGATCTCTCGGGTAGTCGTTGAAATCCTCATGAGGGGCGAATTGAGTGGGATTCACGAAGACGCTCACCAGGACCGGTCGGCCGATGGTGGCGGCTTTTCTGATCAATGAACAATGCCCTTCATGGAGGGCTCCCATGGTCATCACGACCACCGGTCGCGAATCCTCGAATGAGAGATTTCGTGACACTTTGGCGAGTTCTGAACCTGTGCGGATGATTTTCACGATGGCTAGGGTATCCGGTTCTCGGGCAAAAGGCTCGCTGTGATGCGGTTGCATGATATGAACTTGTTTCAAGGTGGAGATACCTCCGGAGCACTGGTATGATAAGCAGTGATTCCTCACTAGATTCCAGCCTGTTCCGAGCTTCCTCGGAATGCCATTCGAGAGAGCCTCATGACCCTTGATCTGCCCATCTACATGGACAATGCCTCGACCACCCGGACCGACCCGAGAGTGCTCGAGGCCATGCTGCCCTTCTTCCTCGACACCTACGGAAATCCATCCAGCAGGAACCACTCCTTCGGGTGGGCCGCAGAGGATGGAGTCGATCGAGCTCGCCGGCAGGTCGCTGATCTGATCGGTGCCGGTCCCAAGGAGATCATCTGGACCTCCGGCGCCACCGAAGGCAACAACCTCGCCATCAAGGGGGCTGCCAGAATGTACGCCAAGGCTCCTGCCGGGCAGACTGGTCGGGGCCATATCATCACCGCGATCCACGAGCACAAGGCCGTGATCGATCCTTGCAAGCGCCTCGAGCGAGAAGGCTTCGATGTGACCTGGCTCGAACCGGGTGCCGACGGTCTCATCACCGCCGACATGGTTGCGGGTGCGATGCGGGATGACACGATCCTCGTCTCCATCATGTGGGCGAACAACGAGATCGGAACGATCAACGAAGTTCCTGAGATCGGCGCGCTCTGCCGCCAGCACAACGCCATCTTCCATACCGACGGCACTCAGTGGGTCGGCAAGATGCCGACCAACGTCGATACGGACAACATCGACCTCCTGAGTTTCTCCGGCCACAAACTGTTCGGTCCCAATGGAGTCGGCGCACTTTATGTCCGACGCCGTCGCCCTCGAGTCCGTCTCGAAGCGATGTTGGATGGAGGCGGTCACGAGCGCGGAATGCGCTCCGGAACGCTCAACGTCCCGGGAATCGTCGGCATGGGCATGGCCTGTGAAATCGCCGGGCGTGAGATGGAAGCCGAGGGCGAACGACTTCTCAAGCTTCGGCAGCACATGGAACGCTCGCTCGTCGATGCGATCGACGTGGTCCAGGTCAATGGTCACGCCGAGAAGCGTCTGCCCCATCTGACAAACATCTCATTCGGGTTCGTCGAAGGCGAATCCCTGATGATGGGCGTCAAGGACATCGCCTGTTCCTCCGGGTCCGCATGCACCAGTGCGAGCCTCGAACCCAGCTACGTGTTGAAGGCCCTGGGTGTCGGCGACGATCTCGCGCACTCATCCCTTCGCATGAGCTTCGGGCGCTGGACCACGGCCGAAGAGGTCGACTTCGCGATTGAGAACATCATCACAGCGGTGAAGCATCTTCGTTCGATGAGCCCTCTCTACGATCTGCACAACGAAGGCATCGACATCAGCACCATCCAGTGGCAGGCCCACTGACCCCTCTCAAGGAAAACAACCATGGCATACAGTGAAAAAGTGGTCGAGCACTATCAGAATCCTCGAAACGTGGGGTCCTTCGGCGCCTCCAATGAAGTCAAGGACAGAAGCGACATCGGAGTCGGCATCGTCGGTGCACCCGAATGTGGTGATGTCATGCAGCTTCAAATCAAAGTCGATGATGACGGCATGATCGAGGATGCGAAGTTCAAATGCTTCGGATGCGGATCCGCCATCGCCTCAAGCTCGCTTGCGACCGAATGGATCAAGGGTCGCTCCGTCGACGACGCTCTCAAGATCAAGAACACCGCGATCGTGGAGGAGCTGAGTCTTCCTCCCGTGAAGATCCATTGTTCCGTGCTCGCAGAGGATTCGATCCGAAGTGCGATCGCCGATTACAAGAAGAAGAATGGCGTGGCCGATCATGACCACGATCACGATCACGACCACAGTCACTGAGATACGGAGTTCCGAGTTATGCCTGTCACCGTCACCGATACCGCCGCCCGCGAAATCGAATCCATCATCAAGCAGCAGAATCTCGATGCCGAGAAGATCCATCTTCGCGTCGGCGTGAAGGGTGGAGGCTGCAGCGGATTCTCCTACCTGCTCGACCTGACCGAAGTGCAGAAGGACTCCGATGAAAGGTGGTCCTACGACTACACCCTCAAGGACGACAACGATGAGCGAGATGTCTCGATCAACGTCGTCTGTGATCCGAAGTCGTACCTGTACCTCAACGGGACATCCATCGACTTCAAGGATGAATTGATGGGCCGAGGATTCGTCTTCAACAATCCGAACGCGACAAGCTCATGTGGTTGCGGCTCCAGCTTCTCGGCCTGACCGAGCGGAACCCTCCTCCATGTTGAGAAACCTCATCGCAGTCCTCCTGGGAATGCTTGCCGGCATGGCCGTCAACATGTCCCTCGTGTTGCTCGCGCTGGTTCTCTATCCAATGCCTGAAGGCGTCGATTTCACGAACGCAGAAGCGATGCCCGATTATTTCGCGACCATTCCCGCCACGGGATTTCTGCTGGTGCTCGCCGCGCATCTCGGCCAGTCCTTCTTCGGAGGGCTCGTCGCGGCATTGCTCAGCAAGGATCGCCCCCGAGCGATGGCACTCATCATCGGAGTGCTCAGTCTCATCGGTGGTGTCATCAACCTGATCGATCTCCCGCATCCCGCATGGATGTGGATCGAGGTGCCCGGCTACCTGCTGGTCGCCTGGTTCGCGGCATCGTTGGCGATGCGGTTGAAAATACGGCCAGCCGTCAGCGGCGCCTGACCCAGCACCCGGGTGAGTCATCCCAGCGCCTTGATCGCCCGCTCGCTGTCCTTGATGAGCGGCATGGCGGAGAGCGTTCCCCCGACCGCCACCTTCATCCATGCTGCGGGAGTCAGGCGACCGATCGAGCAGATCCTCTTGGTTTCCGCCGCGATGTCCTTGTTCCTGACATGTGCTCGGACCTGATGGCTGATCATCTGCCCGATGGCGTAGTCGGGCAGGTAGAGCGGGTGCGCCACCATGTGCTGGTAGGCACCGAGGATCCGGTAGGGGTCCTGGCCGAAGTGATCGGCGAAGAACTCGGACCAGACATCGTCGGAGATGCGCATCACCGTCTCGCGCAGGGCGGCTGCATCCGCTTTCGGGTTCTCGTAGATCCAGCGCCAGGTGCGAAGTTCCATCAATGAAGGTCCTGCGATCTGGCAGGCCATGAGCATCGTGCTCAGCGTTGTCTCATGGAAAGCACGTTGCGCGGCCGCGGCATCCTCGATGCCGAGCACCCGCTTCGCGAGCGATTGATAGAGGAATGCGAAGGCTTCGGTGCATGCCGTGTTCGGGACGCCTTCGAGAATGGGTCTCGGGGCGAAGTAACAGGAGCAGAGTTGTTCCAGATTGTGGCCGAGTTCGTGCATCGCCGTGTCGAAACCATCCCAGCCGAGTTCATTCTTGAGCCGGCTGGTGCGCAGCCAGGCGTCGTATTGGTGCAGCATCGGACGCATCGCATGTCCGGCTCCCTTTCCGATCTCCACTCGAATTCTCGTGCCAAGAAAATCGGCGAGATCGCCTTCGAAGCCAAGGCCGCGCAGAACTTCCGGAAGTTTGCGTTCGAAGGCTTTCTCGTCCTCGAAGAGCGCTCTGACCGCATCGTCCATCTCGGAGGCCTTGCGTGATTCGAACAGGTCGTCGTAGTAGACGTCGTGGGCCTCCAACTCGCGTCCGAGTCGGGTTTCCATCATGGTGGCGAGATCCTTGCGCACATCGGATGAAAGCAGGTCCACAAGCATCTTCTCGACGTCAGTTTCCGGAATCTCACGGTGCAGCTCGCATTTCCTTGAGATCGCGGTGGGATGCTCCGGATGGTGCGGGTCCAACGCTCTGGCGACTTCGACCTGCATCATCCAGTGTTCGTAACGTTCCAGGCCGATCACGTCTTCGGTTCTCTCGCCTCCGAGCGTGTTCATGCCCGGATCCCAGTCGAGTTCATTGCTTCCATCCATCACCGAGCATGGAATCGACCCGTCGATGTGTCGACCAAGCACCCATGCCAGAGCCCTTTGCTTGTGGATGCCGTCCGGTTCGTTGTAGCCGGCCTTCAGTTCTTCCCGGATCAACCAGTGAGCGACCAGTTTTCGATCGGATTCGAACCAGCGTTTTCCGGTCGCATCCACCATGGTTCCGACTGGAACATGGAAGTTCGACACCCAGTGGGATGCCTTGAAGCCCAGGTCCCGTGCCATGTCCGCGACATCCTTGGGCACTCGTGCGCCGAAGTGTCGGGAGATCCTGCTTCGAGCCCATTCGTCGGTCGACCATGAATCGCCATGTTCGAGCATCTCGCCCAGCGTGGGGCGATCAAGATTCAACAGGGCGAGGTGTGCCAGTTTCTGGATGTAGACCTGTTCCGAGAGATCCGGTGCCGGATCGAACGTGGCAAGCAGTTCGTCGATGTTGTCCATCTCATCGCCACGCAGATCCGCCCAACGTCTGAGGGTGCGTCGCATCTCGTAGAGATGGCCTCTGACCTGGGCGATGGAGGTCTCCAGTCGTTCGACCAGTCTCTTCAGATCCTCCGGATCCGCCACGAAGTGATCGAGGCAGAATGTAGTGAATTCCTTTTCGTCCCCGTCCGCAGCCTGCCAGAGCTCGGCGCATCGGCCGACTCCCGATTCGATCCTCTCACGGTGTGATTCACCGTGTCTTTCGATCAACTGATTCGTGGCTTTTTCGGTTTCTACGGTGGCTGTGATGGTGCTCATGATTCCATGATAGTCGGCGATGAGATGGGTTTCGGGTTCTTTTCCCATGGGGTGTTGCCGCTTTCTGCTCTTTTCCCTGAGAGATATGGCCTTGTCGCGCGGAAGTCCTTCGGCACCCCCGTGTCCCCGGATCTTTCCGGTTCGATTCACCCGTTTTCAGGAGCTCGATCATGTCCTTTTCACTCACCTGCCTCGTTCTCACAGCCGCACCATTCCTCCAAGGCGGAGGCGAATGGGTCCCCGGAGATCCCTATTTTCCACCACCGTCATCACTTTCCGATTCTCCCACCTGGATTCCACTGGATGACTTCGGCCGCAAGAATGTGGGCACCAAACCGTCCTTCAGCGTCGACCACGACATCATGCCCGACGGCGTGCGCTACCGAGTGATCGCCAACGTCCATGGCTTCTGGGTCGAGCCGCATCGAAACGCGGATTCCGAGATCGATCTTTCCTATCTCGAAGTCCGTGTGCCTGGAATGGGTGTCACCGATGTGATCGGACGTCCCCAGCTTCCTTTGATTCGCACGGCTTTGGGACTGACCGGCAAGACATCGAAGATCCAGCTCGTCGCCCCAGATCTTCGTCAGTATGCCACCTTCGACAACGCTCCGATCCTGCCTCACCAGGGTCCGGATCTGGAACCCTTCGGGGGTGATGGTCAGCCCCTGCCATTCAAGATCGATGAGAATTTCTATCGCAATTTTCCGGAGTCCTGGCCTACCGGTGCGGGCACCGCGGCGGCTGGTCCGGACCACATGTTCGGAACCATCCCCTATGCCACTCCGACTCTCCAGATGTTCAAGTACGACCCGGGCAAGAATCAGCTCCAGGTCGCTCGTGAAATTGAATTCGATCTGATTCACCGTCCAGAAGCGATGGAGCGGATGGAGCTTTCACGCAGCTGGATGAGAGCGGCTGGGGATTTCCTCCAGAACTACGATTGGTTGCTCGAAAAGGACATCATCAATCCATTCGTCGCCTGGAAGGGTCGTTATCTGATCATTCATCCCAAGAACTGGCACGATCAGCTCAAGCCCCTCATCACTCTCAAGAAGGAGCGAGGGTACCTGGTCGATCGGATCACCATCGAGGACATCAACAGCGCAGACTCCGAAGATTTCTTCGAAGCGATCAACGACTGGTACTTCGGTCATCCCGCAATCGAGGAGAAGTACGTTCTGCTTGTCGGTGACACATCGTTGATTCCTCACAGACAGACGTCCGTGACGGACACCTTCGGAATGATCGGAAGCTCGGACATGCGGTACTCATTCCTCCATTCCGAGTTCTCGCCGAGCCTCTGGATCAGTCGCTTTCCCGCCGAAACCGATGCGGAATGCAAGATCATGGTCGACAAGTCGGTCGCCTATCAGACCCAGATGCTCTTCGACACCGACTTCTACGAGACCGCAACTCTGGCCGCGCACCCCGGTGAAGCGGACGCCTATCTCGACTGCATCGACACCATCATGGCTCAGACTCATCTCTACGAGCGACCCAGGAACTTCATCGATCGTGGGGGCGACACTCCGGATGGAAAGGATGAACTCGTGATCTCGGACATCGACGACAAGCACGTCGGGATCGTGATGTACCGTGGTCACGGTTCCAACAGTGCATGGTCCCCATGGGACTTCGACAATCAGCGTCTCAATGACACCGATCTCAGCACGCTCTCCAACACGACCTACAACCCGGTGGTCTTCAGCGTCTCCTGCAGCAACCACGGCATCCAGGACGATTCCGATGCCATCGGACGTGAATGGATGTACTACGAGGCCGCGGCGAGTGCGAGTGTCGGTGCCATGCATGTTTCCTACCGTTTTCAGAACAACACCTTCGCCGAGTATGCATGGATCTGGTTGCAGTCGGAATCGGTCCACTCGATCGCTGCAACCACGATGTGCGCGCTCAATTCGGCGGCAAGCGTGCATGCCGATCAATGGTCGCGATGGAATCAGCAGGTCTACTCGATCTTCGGAGATCCTGAAATGCGCGTCTACAACAACGCTCCTTTCCAGATCGTCGTGGACTTCCCCGGCCTCGAGGTGCTTCACCCGGAGGTTCCCTTCGAGCTGAACGTGCTCGACGATCTCGGGCGACGCATCCCCGAGGCCATCGTCACCTTGAGCGGTCCTCAGGGGCCGATCTTCACGGGGCTCACCGAGCCCAACGGGTCGTTCGTGATCCCTGCAGGTCTCGACCTCGGTGCTCATGATGAGCTGACCATTCGAGCCTGGGTCGACGACCGAAACGGTGTCGACTCCGTCACCGTGATCCAGGTCGACGGCGGCACGCCCGAAGACCTCAATGGAGACGGCCGAGTCAACGGAGCGGATCTTGCACAGTTGCTTTCATCCTGGGGTGGTTCCGGTGATGCTGATTTCGACGGCAACGGTCGAGTCGACGGAGCCGATCTCGCCCGGCTCCTCTCGGCCTGGAATTGATCTCATCGTCATCAATCGATTCCGCGAGGGCGCCTCATTACGAGGCGCCCTCGTTTTCGTTCAGGGGGGTATCCTGTCTCCATGAACTTCATGCCCAAGGCATCACATCCGCTCCTCGGCCTCATGCTTCTCGTGGTCGTCCTCGGATTCGGTTGCA
>MDTG01355324.1_pt1 | contig 18970 bp, 20 predicted proteins | sample 811421 | NCBI WGS metagenome assembly MDTG01 (sample SAMN05326645, study PRJNA326480) | marine metagenome | isolation source: seawater | place: Pacific Ocean: South East | collected 2011
CTTAATAAACCTGCTAGTAATGCATTGCTTTGGGGCGAGAGAGGTAACGGAAAATCCTCTCTGATTTTAAGTGCAGTAAAAAAAATTAATAAAAACATAAAAAAAAAAATAAAAATAATTGAGATTTTAAATTCTGATATCAAACTTTTACCTGAATTGATTTATAGTTTATCAAATATAAACGAAAAATTTATAATATTTATCGACGATATTTCATTTGGAAAAAATGAAGAAAACTTTAAAACTTTTAAGGTAATGCTTCAAGGAAGCATGCTAAGTTATAGTAAAAATATCCTTTATTATGTTACTTCAAATATTAGAAACTTATCTGAGATTAACAGTCAAGATCTTAATGAACTAGAACAAAAGGATAATAGAAATAATGTTTTGTCTCTACAAGAAAGATTTGGTATTAAAGTAGGATTTTATAATTTTTCAAAAGAACAATTTATATCAATAGTTTTACATTATGCAAAAAAGAACAGATTAAAGTTATCTCGAAGAGATTTAGAAATAAAGTCGATGAGTTGGTCTATTCAAAAGGGCAGTTTGTCTGGACGAGTCGCATCACAATTTATTAATGACTATCTAATAAACAAGTTAGATTAAAAAGTTTTTGGGATTGAACGCTTTCTTTCCCTTCCTAATTTCAAAATGCAATTGCGGTGATATAACATTGCCAGTTTTACCAACTTCACCTATTCTTTGCCCCTTAAATACTTTCGAATTTTTCTTGATAGTAATTATTTTTAGATGCGCATATGCTGTAATTAAATTACCTTTATGTTTAATTAAAATTAAATTACCATATCCAGGTATTTCATTTCCAACATAAATAACTTTTCCGGTCTCTGAGGCGATTACCGGAGTTCCAGATTTTCCTCTGATATTAATACCATCATTATGTAACCCTGGTTTAATCTGCCCAAAATTTAAAATAACCTCACCCTTGATAGGCCATAAAAATTTCTGTTGTAACTCTCTAACTTTTATACTTTTCTGTTCTGATTTAGCTTGCTTAAAAGTTTTTTTATTATTTGTTTTTTTTATTTTTTTAACTTTTTGAGATGGTATTAATATTTTTTGTCCTGGAAAAATTAATTTATTAGATTTCATATTATTCAATTTTGAAAGTTGATATCTATCAACATCATATTTTCTTGATATAGAATAAATCGTCTCTCCCTTCCTTACAATGTGAGAATTAATAGTTGGAATAACTAATTTTTGATTTGGAAAAATTTTAAATGGAGTATTAAGATTATTTATTTTTATTAAATCCTTTAAAGATATTTTATACTTATTTGCTATTTTATATAAATTGTCACCTGACTTTACTTTATAAATTCTCTGTAGTTTTTTTTTATTATTTAACTCATAAATTTCATATGAGCCATAAAAATACTTTTCACATGAATATAATTGAAAAATAAAAATAATAATTAAAAAAAACCTCATTTTAATACTTTACCTTCCAGTAAAGGAACAAATCTTACTTTTAACAAATTTTTTTTTTCCAAATTACCATTTTTCTTTTTTATTTTTATTAGCATTTGATCTGTATTTTCTTCTCCTATTGGTATTATCATTATACCATCATCACTAAGCTGGTTAAGTAGAGGATTAGGTATTTCTGGTGCTGAAGCTGTTACTAATATTCTGTCAAAAGGTTGTTGTTCTGGCCATCCCATTCCTCCATCATTGTGTTTTGTAAAAATATTATTTAAATTTAGAAATTTAAATATTTTTTCAGCTTTGATTTTTAATGTTCTAAATCTTTCTATTGTATAAATAAATCTAGATAATTGAGATAATATCGCTGTTTGATAACCACTTCCTGTGCCAATTTCTAGTATTCTTACATTTTTGTGGAGTTCAAGTTCCTGAGTCATGGTTGCTACTACTAAAGGTTGTGATATTGTCTGTCCACAATCAATTGGCAATGCAATATTCATAAATGATTTGGATTTTATTGACTTCTCCAAAAATAAATTCCTTGGAATGTATTCGATTGCTTTTAAAACTTCTTTATTAATCCCATTTTTTTTTAGTTCAAAAAGCAGATTAAGTAATTTTTTTTTATCAAATTCATCCATTTTTATTATTTATCTTAAGTTCTTTTTTTTCTCCCATGTATTGTTGTAAGACTTTAGGAATCATAACACTCCCATCCTCTTGTTGATAATTTTCAATAATAGCAACTATTACTCTTCCTACTGCTAGTCCCGAACCATTGAGAGTATGAGGAAAAATATTTTTTTTTAATTTAATATCTTTGTATCTCATTTTCATTCTTCTTGATTGAAAATCTTTACAATTTGAGCAGCTAGATACTTCTCTGAATTTTCTCTGTCCTGGCATCCATACTTCAAAATCAAGAGTATAAGAAGATGAAAACCCAATATCTGCTGAACATAATTCAATAATCCTGTAGTGCAGACCTAATTCCTGTAAGATATTTTCTACACAATCCGCCATTCTTATTAACTCTTCGTCTGAGTCTTGTGGTTGTGTAATTGACACGAGTTCAACTTTTCCAAATTGATGTTCTCTTATCAAACCTTTTGTATCAATTCCAGCTGAACCTGCTTCCAAACGAAAGCAATTTGTAAATGTTGTATATCTTAATGGTAAAACTTCTTGAGATAGAACTTCTTCCCTATGCAAGTTTGAGAGACTAACTTCTGATGTAGGTATTAACCATAAATCTTTTGAAGTCTTAAATAAATCCTCTTTGAATTTTGGTAACTGACCGGTTCCAAAGAGTACATTTGATTTTACTAATTCGGGAACAATTACTTCTTTATAATTGTTAGACAATGTATGTTTATCCAACATATAACTCACTAAACCTCTATGCATCTTAGCCAAATCAGTTTTCAAAACTGAAAATCTTGCTCCAGCTAATTTTGATGCCTTTTCATAATCCAACAAATCTAAATTTTCTAAAATAGCAACATGGTCTTTTGGTCTAAATTTGAATTCTTTTTTTGTTCCAAACTCTTTAATTGTTTTATTGTCATCTTCAGACTTTCCCAAAGGAGTTTTGTAATCTAAAAGATTGGGTATGTATTCTAATATTGAATTTATCTCTAATAATGTTTGATTTAAATTCTCACTTAATACATTACATTTTTTTTTTATTTCTAAAACATGATCTTTTAATTCATTAGCCTTAGTCGCATCAGTTTTAGATATTAGTCCAATCTTCTTAGATATTTTATTTCTTTTTTCTTGTTCGTTTTCTAAGTCTTTTAAGATATCTAGATATTTATCATAAATTGGAATTATAATATTACTTTTAGGTTTGATGTTTCTTTTTGATAATAAATAATCAAATTCAACAGGATTTTCTTTAATAAATTTTATATCATGCATAAGTCTGTTTCCATAGTTCATTGATGAAAATAATCCTATCATTATCAAATAGATTTTTAATGCAATCATATTTAGTAACAATCTGATTCAACATTACAAAATGAATATTCATATTTACACCCCAATGATAATCATGCATTTATTGGAACTAAGATTAAATGCAAATCCTACCTGGTTTTTGACATATGGATAAGAAGCAATATTCACCGTACTATATTGCCTTTTAAAATTAACACCTGTAATGTTAAAATATTTCTGCTGACATTTCCATGATTTCTTCTTAATCTGATGCTTCTGTTTCATAATCATTTTTTATCTTTTTCAAAATATATAATCAACAAAATAGCGAACTCATAAAATAAATATAAAGGAATCGAAATAACAAGTTGTGATATTACATCTGGCGGTGTCAATATTGCACTAAACAATAATATTAAAATAAAGAATATTTTTCTTTGTTGTTTTAGAGTGTTTATTGATAAAATCTTGAGTTTACAAAATACCATTAAAATTATTGGAAATAAGAATGAAATTCCTCCAGAAAATAGCAAATACATTATTAATTTCATATATTCTCCATATCTTGATTCCAGTTCTATAGAGAAAAATTGTTCTGAATTAAGATTTTGAAATGACAGAAAAAAATTCCAAACAATTGGAATAAGTATGAAGTAGGAAAATAATATTCCTGCAAAAAAAAGAAACGGAACAAGACAAAATACTGGTAAAAAAAAATTTTTTTCTTTTTTATATAAAGCAGGTGAAATAAATAAAAAAAATTGCAGTATAAATATTGGAAAAGTTGTCAAAAATGAAGCAAAAAATGATATTTTTAAATTAGAAATAAAAACCTCAGGTAAACCTGTAAAAATCATTCTTTTAGTTTCTTTATCTTCAATTAAATTGTAAAGTGGAAAAGACAGAATCCTTGCAACAAGATCAGCAAAGTAAAAAAAAAAAAAAACTAAAAAAGAGTATAGAGAAACAAAATAAAAGTCTATTTCTCAGTTCTGCAAAATGATTTAAGTAACTCATGATTTTTTATTCTTATTCTTTTTTTCTTTTTGTTCAGAAATTTCGACTTTGGAAAATTCATATTGTAGATCAAACAAATATTTTTGTATTTTTCTATAAAAAAGACCAAAATTCTTAGCAATTATTGGTAATTCCTTTGGTTTGATAAATATTAAAGAAAAAAAAATAATAATTAATAATTCAATTAGTCCTATGTTAAACATTAGTCTTTTTCAATTTTATCATTTTTCTTATCATTCTTATTATTTTCACTTAAACCTTGTTTAAATGCTTTTATACCTTTTGCAATTTCTCCAGCAACTTTAGGCAATTTTCCAGCACCAAAAAAAATTAAAACAATAAGTAAAATCAGTAAAATTTCCCAATGACCAAGACCAAACATTTTTCCTCCTTATTATGTTAATCAAAATTAAAAGAAACTAATTCATCAACTTTGGGTAAATCTTTAATACTTTTTAGTCCAAAATGTTTTAAAAATTCGAGATCAGTTGTCCATGTAACTGGTCTTCCAGGTGTTTCTCGTCTACCGTTCGGTTTTATCCACTTAAGCTCTAGCAACATATCAAGAGTACCCCTAAATACTGACTTACCTCTTACCTTTTCAATTTCGGCTCTGGTCACAGGCTGATGGTATGCGATAATAGCAAGTGTTTCCAATGCAGACTTTGAAAGTTTTTTTTTCTTATCTGTTTCGACTCTCAAATATTCAGATAAAGAATTATTTGTTTTAAAAAACCATTTTTTGTCAACTGAAAACAAATTGATACCCTTATCTTGGTAATTAGACTCTAGTTCAAGTAAAATTTTTTTTATATCAAAATTACCATATTTTTTGATAATTGATTCTATGTATTTTTCTGAAAGTGGGTCCCCAGCGCTAAATACTAGTGCTTCAACTAATTTTTTTACTTCATTATATTTCATAAGTTTTTTTTAATTTTTATAAAAATATTACTAAATGGTTTTTCTTGATTAATTTCCAATTTTCCTTTCCGTGCCATTGTCATTGACGCTAAAAGCAGTGAAATTATTGCAGATTTTTTTAACCTAAAATTATTAATATTCGCAGGAATAAATTGCATTAAATTTTCCCATGATTTTAGCTTATCATCAAACAATCTATTAAGCCACTCCAATGCGTCGTCAATGGAAAAATATATGTTTTTTTTCATTTGTAAATTCAACTTTTCTCTTCTTTCATAAATTGCAAGATAATTTTGTAAAAGATCATGAAAATGCATATTAATTACTATCTTATTTGTAATAACAAACTCATCATTTTTTTTATTAACAAAAAAATCTTTATCTAATTGAGGTAGCTCTTCTAATTTACTCACGGCTATTTTTATAGACTCATAATGCATTAATCTATTTGCAAATTCCTCTTGAAGTTCTAAAGTTTCATTATCTTCTTCGTTCGGAATTAAAAGTTTTGATTTCAAATACGCCAAAAATGAAGCCATTACCAAATAATCAGCAGATAATTTAAGATTATAAATATTTTTATTTATAAATTTTAAATATTGTTCAGCTAATTCTAATATTGAGACTTTAGTAATATCAACTTTTTGTTTTTTTGAAAGTTCAATCAATAAATCTAAAGGACCTTCATATCCACTAATATTTACATTTAGAATATTATTTCTCTCATTTTCAATCAATTTGATTAATCCTTTCAATTTGTTCAGTAAGATTTTTTTTAATTGATGCATTACTTTTCTTATCTGACTTAGATCTGAGAAAAAACTCAAATTTTTTCTTACATAATGATTTTGAAATATTGTAAATTTTTTTCATATCAGAGAGCACTCCAGAACAATATAATAGTATATCACATCCGCCTTTATAACAATTCTTAGCTTTTGAATGTATATTGCCTTCTAATGCTTTCATGTCTAGATCATCTGAAAGTATAAAACCTTGATAATTTATCATTTTATTCAATATTTTTTCAATAATTACTTTCGAGTAAGGAGCAACTTTCTTATCAAGCCTACTATATAAGATATGAGCAAGCATCAAAAAGTTTTCATCTTTTAATGTTTTGTATGGCATTAAATCTTTCTCTTCCAAATCTTTCAAACTTGCTGAAATTACCGGAAGCATCTTATGACTATCACATTTTGCTCTTCCATGACCAGGAAAATGTTTCAAAACTGGAAATATGCCAGAATCTTTCATTCCATCACAATATAGTTTTGCTAGCTCTGTCACAATTTCAGGATTTTCGCTAAATGACCTATCTCCTATAATATCATCACCAAAATCAAAAAAAACATCGAGTACCGGAGAACAATTAACATCAACACCAATTTCCTTTAGTTCAACACCCATAAGCTTTGAATATAGAAATGCCAAATTTTTTGCCTTTTTTGGATTGATTTTAAAAATATCACCAAAAATCTTTTGGGGAGGAATTGTAGAAAATTCTTCGTTATTAAATCTTTGAACTCTACCACCTTCATGATCAACAAAAATTTGAAGATTTTTGTTTAAAGATATGCTCTTAAGATCGGAAATTAAATTTTTAATCTGTTTTTTTGATTTAAAATTTCTTTTGAATAAAATAAAACCAAAAGGTTTAATTTTTGAAAAAAAATTAAATTCGTTAGGGCTGATCTTTTGACCATTACATGAGAGAACTACTCCTTTTGGAATCTCATTCATACTTTATCTTACAATTATACAATCGAACTTCTTTTTTTTTAATTTTAAACATATTTGTTGAGCTTTTGCTTTATTAAATTTTTTAAAACTTTTAATTCTGTAAAAATCACCTTTATTCTTAAATTTTATTTTTTCTATATTTGGAAATTCAGTATCAAAATATTCAGGGAAATTTAATTTATAGTCCCTATAAACTTCTTGAATTTTTTCTTTATTTTTAATTGATGCAATTTGAATTCTAAACCCGTTTTCTGAGTTTTCATTCTTTTTATTCTTAATATTTTTACCATTTGAATTTAAAGAATTATCCATTTGTAATTTTTTTTTTTGTGGTTCAATTATAGAATAAATCTCTAACTGTTTTGAATTATTATTTTTATCTACGACTTTTTTAAGAATCTGCGTTTCAGCAAAAATAATCTCTTCATTGTTCTGAACTATTAAATTATAATTAAATTTTATAATATAAAAAAATAGAAAACATATGAGCAAAATTATAAAAAATTTAAGTTGAATTTTCATTTTTGCCTTAATCATGTTTTACATACTTTCTGGTGCTGTTATTTTTAATAGGTCTAATCCCTTTTTTAAGGTTTTTTTTGTTGCCAAAACTAATCCCAATCTAGAAATTGTAATTTCTCTATTTCTAGAAATTAAAATTCTTTTTTCCGATTGAGTATTTCCTAAGGACCAATAATTATGAAAGTTTTTTGCTATATCAAAAAGGTAATTGGTAAATTTTTGCGGTTCAAAACTCATTGCTGCTGAAAACAACACTCTTTCATAGGAAACAATTAATTTTATTAAATTCAATTCCTCATTCATTGAAAGAAGTTCAAAATTAAAATTTTTATAACATGTATTAAAATCAAATTCCTTCGTAGCAATCTGATGAATGGAACAACATCTTGCATAAGCATATTGCACATAGAAAACAGGATTTTCTTTTGTTTTTTGTTTTATAAGATCAAAATCAAAATCTATTATTTTATCTGAGCTTCTCGAAATCATCATAAATCTGAGAGAATCTTTTCCAACCTCCTTTATAACCTCCCTAAGAGTAACATAAACCCCCTCTCTTTTTGACATTTTCAGAGATTTTTTATTCTTTATCAAATTTACAAGTGCAGTTAATTTTATCCGAAAATCAAAATCACGATTTTTAATTACATCCACTGCATTTTTTAGTCTGGAAACATAACCACTATGATCAATACCCCAAATATTGATTAAAATATCAAATTCTTTTTTAAGTTTTTCAACATGATAAATTATATCTGACATAAAATAAGTTAACTCTCCATTTGGTTTGATTAAAGCTCTATCAGAATCATCATTAATTTTTTTTGATTTAAATATTAGTTGTTTTTTTTTTACCCAATTTTCTGCACTTATTCCTTTTGGTGGTTCTTGAAAACCAAAATAAACTAAATCTTTTTTTAATAATTTTTCTTTAATTTGGTTTACTTTTTTTTCAGTAGAAAGTTCTTTCTCAGATACAAAATTATCATGAACAATTCCAAGTTTATTGAGATCTTCTTTAATATCTAAAAGTATGAGTTCTACAGCTCTTTTTTTAATAAAAGAAATTATTTCAGTATTTTGATTTTTTATTTTTTTTAGTTCATCTTTAATCTTATTTGAAATATTTTTCAAATATTTACCAGGGTATAAATCGGTTACCTTATTTTTTTTTAAATCTCCGGAAATATGAAATAAAATTGTATTAGCTAAAAGACTAATTTGATTGCCTGCATCATTAATGTAATACTCTCTAGTCACATCATGACCACATTCCTCGAGTAAAGAGGAAATTGAATCACCTAGAACAGCCCCTCTGGCGTGTCCAATATGCATTAATCCTGTAGGATTTGCTGACACAAATTCAACATTAATTTTTTTTTTTAACTTATTTTGTTTCATAAGTGGTTCTGAAAAAAAATAAGCTAATTGTTCCTGCCAAAAATTTTTTTTTAAAAAAAAATTTATGAAACCTGGTTTTTTTGTTTCGATTTTTTCAAAAATTAAGTTTTTTTTCATTAAATGTGAAACTTTATCAGCAAGTTCTAAAGATCCACAATTTGCATACTTTGTATATACTAATGCAAAATTAGTCGAAATATCACCAAATTTTGTACCTATAGGTGTCTCAATACTAAACTTTATTTCATCGATTCGAGATTGTTCCTTTAAAATCTTTTCATTGATCAATTTATTTTGAACATCTCTTAAGAGACATTGAAATTGTTCATAAAAAAACATATCAAAAACTATACAGGTTAAAAAATCGATTGTGAATGGTTATTGCTTTTTTATCGGTTAAACTTGAAATATAATTAGAAATACTATCGTGTAAATCGGAACTAAAATTAAATTTCCTCCAGTTCTCAGGTAATAACTGAGGTTCTGCTTCAAATAAATCGAAAAGTTCTGAAATTATTTTCTTTGCTTTGAATGTCATAGTTTTTACTGCTGCATGCTCGTACATTTTTTTCTTTAAAAAAAGTCTTAATTCTTTTTCATTTTGTTTCATTTCATCACTAAAAGTAACAATTTTTTCATCTATTTCTTTTATATCCTGAGAACACTTAGGTTGATGTTTGTCTAATTTGAATTTGGTAGCATTAGCTAAATCATTTAACATATCTTTTATGCACAATCTAACTAATTCATGCTTAATTCTTATTTCATCTTTTTTGATTTTCTTAAATTTTATTTTTTTCAAATTATTCTTTATAATTGTTAATGATTCTAATTCTTCCAAATCAAATAATTTTGCATGTAATCCATCATCAATATCGTTGTTATTGTAAGCTATATCGTCAGCTACAGATGCAATCTGACCTTCAATTGATGCATTTAAGGATAAATCGCCTTTAAAGGATTTAACTAATATATTTATAAAACTTGGTATATCATGATTCTTCAATGAACCATTATGCTTTAATATTCCATCTAAAGTTTCCCAAGTAAGGTTTAAACCGTCAAAATCAATATATCTTTTTTCTAAAAATGTTAAAATTTTTATAGTTTGAAAATTATGATTATATCCTCCTTTAGATTTTAGTTTTTCATTGAGAGCATCTTCACCAGCATGTCCAAAAGGTGTATGACCTAGATCGTGAGCTAAAGCTATAGCCTCAGCAAGGTCATCATTGACTAAAAAGATCTTTGAAATAGATCTAGCTAACTGAGATACTTCAATACTATGAGATAGCCTCGTTCTGTAATAATCACCCTCATGATAAACAAATACTTGTGTTTTATATTTTAAACGTCTAAATGCTGTAGAATGAATAATTCTATCTCTATCCCGCATGAAGCAAGTTCTATGAGGATCATCAGTTTCTCTAAAAATTCTATTATTTGAATTATTTGCTACTGTTGCGAATTTCGAGTAATTCATATATATATATATATAAACTATATATATTTTAAAAATATAAAAATTTTTTAATTATGATTACAATAACACAAAACGCAGAAAAAAGAATTTCTCAGGTTCTTTTAAAAAAAAATTTAAAAAATAATTATTTTCGAATTTCCGTTGATGGAGGAGGTTGTCAAGGATTCTCATATAATTTTCTTTTTGACACTCAACTAAAAAAAGATGATGAAATAATAGAATTAAGTAGCATCAAAATCTTAATTGATAAAAGTTCCCTTGAACTGATAGATGGCTCAAAACTTGATTTTAAAACAGATTTAATGGGTTCTTATTTTAAGATTGAAAATCCAAAAGCGTCCTCAACTTGTGGTTGTGGCACCTCATTTTCTGTTTAAAAATTTAATTATGCTTGTAATTTCTTCTTGGAATATCAATTCGATAAGGATTCGATTAGAATTGGTTTCTCGTTGGTTAGATATAAGACATCCTGATGTAATTCTGTTTCAAGAGATTAAATGTCAGACTGATGAGTTTCCATATACATTTTTTTTAAATAAAGGTTATGAGAGTATTGTACTAGGTCAAAAGGCAAGAAATGGTGTAGCTATTATTATTAAAAAAAAGTTTTTTAAAAAAGAAGATAAAAGAATTAATAATCATATCAACTTCAATGATCAATCAAGATTCTTATGTTATTATATATCATTATTAGATATATACATTTGTAATGTGTATGTGCCGAATGGTAATCCAGTAATTGATGCAGATAAATACAATTATAAGATTGAATTTTATTCAAAACTAAAAAGATTTTTAAAGTCATTTATAGATAAAGAGAAAAAAATTATCATTGGAGGAGATTTTAATGTAATAGAAAATACTAAGGATGTTAAAAATTTTAAACTTTGGGAAAATGACGCATTAGGTAAATTAAATATCAGAAAGTTGTTCAGAGAAATAGTATCTTTAGGCTACTCAAATATTTGTCGTTTTTTTTATGAACCGGGAGAAAAATACAGCTTTTGGGATTATCAAAAAATGTCATGGGAACAAAACAATGGACTATTAATAGACCATTTTTTAACCTCTCCAATAATATTAGATAAGGTTTTAAATTTTGGTATAGATACTGAAATGAGAGGTTTGAATAAACCATCTGACCATGTTCCAATTTGGTTAAATTTAAATATCTGAATAAATTTTTGTTTCTTTTTTTGCTCCAGGATGAGTTACCGCTCCATATCTTGCTGGTCCAACAGTTTGAACATATTTCCATAATGCACCAGAAGAAAATCCATTATTTTTATTTTTCCAACTTAATTTTCTCTGCTTAAGTTCTGTTTCAGAGACTTTTAAATCAATTGTACCTTTTGTTGCATCAATTTCAATAATATCTCCATTTTTAATTAGAGCAATTGGACCACCGTCTGCTGCTTCGGGTCCTACATGACCAATACAAAAACCTCTTGTAGCACCTGAAAATCTACCGTCAGTAATGAGAGCAACTTTATCTCCTTTTCCTTGTCCATATATAGCAGCAGTTGTTGCTAACATTTCTCTCATGCCCGGGCCACCCTTAGGACCTTCGTATCTGATTATGATAACATCACCGTCAATATATCTTTGCTCTGAAACTGCTTTAAAAGCCTCCTCTTCAGAATCAAAACAAAGAGCTTTTCCTTTAAATTTTAAAGACTTCATTCCAGCTACTTTCACAATAGCGCCATCGGGAGCAAGGTTTCCACGAAGGCCAACTACACCTCCAGTATTTGAAATTGGGTTTTTAGTTGAACAAACAATTTTTTGACTACTTGAATTAAAATTAATTTTTTCAAGATTTTTGGCAATAGTTTTTCCAGTAATTGTTAAACACTCCCCATGAAGAAGTCCTCCCTCAAGAAGTGCTTTCATAATGATTGGGACGCCACCTATTTCATAAAGATCCTTAGCCAGGTATTTACCACCCGGTTTTAAATCTGCTATATAGGGTGTTTTCTTAAAAATTTCAGCAATATCAAATAAATCAAATTTTATGCCTATCTCATTTGCAATGGCAGGCAAATGTAACGCGGCATTGGTTGAACCTCCACTACAAGCGACAATTCTAGCAGCATTTTCTAATGATTTGATATTTACTAAATCTCTTGGTTTAATATTATTATTAATTAAATTCATTACGGTCTCTCCAGCATCAAAACAAAATTGGTGACGTGATTTATAAGGAGCCGGTACAGCTGTTGAATTAGGAAGAGCTATACCTAATGCCTCAGCAACACATGCCATTGTATTGGCTGTAAATTGTCCTCCACATGAACCAGCAGAGGGACAAGCTACTTGTTCAAGTTCTTTAAGTTCATTTAAAGAAATTTTTTGTGAAGCATGTTCCCCCACTGCTTCAAAGACATCTTGCACGGTAACATCTTTATTTTTAAATCTTCCAGGAAGAATCGAACCTCCGTACACAAAAACAGATGGTACATTTAACCTCAACATTGACATCATAATACCAGGCAAAGATTTATCACAGCCTGCTAACCCAACTAATCCATCATAACAATGTCCTCTCATAGTTACCTCAATAGAATCAGCAATTACATCTCTTGATACTAAAGATGATTTCATACCTTCGTGACCCATGGCAATCCCATCTGTGACTGAGATAGTGGTGAACTCTCTTGGCGTGCCTTTTTTCTTTTTTACTCCCTCTTTTACAGATTGTGCTTGCTCAGATAAAGATATGTTGCACGGTGCAGATTCATTCCAACAAGATGCAACACCAATAAAAGGCTGTTTTATTTCTTTTTCAGTCATGCCCATAGCGTAGTAATAAGATCTATGAGGAGCAGATTCAGGACCAATACTTACATGCCGACTTGGCAAATTCGATTTATTTATCATCTGTTATCAATAAAAGATTTAATAATATTTTTGAATATATCTCTGTGATATATATAAGCAAAGTGATTTCCATTTTTAATACATATTTTTTTTTGGCCCCCTAACTTAGATATCAAATCAATATTTGCACTGTTTTCACCATAAATGTATATACTTTTTTTAAAAAATTTTTTAAAATAACTTATTAAATTTCCATTTTTTGACCATTTATAAACAAATTTAGAATAATGATAAAAATCAAAAGCACTAATCATTTTTAAAGATATAGTCCAGTTTCTTATAGATAAATCCTTTGATAAAGCACATTTCTTTAACAGGTTTTCATATCCTTTTTCTGTAAAAAATTTTACGGTATAAGATAATGTTTTTTGTGTAACTAAAGATGTATCAGTTTCAGTTAAATTTCCCTCAAAAATTATGAATTTGCAATTTTTATCTTTATTTTTTAAGAAATTTCTAAAAAGTAAAATGAAAATAATTGAAGACATAGAATGACAAAAAATATTAAAATTTTGAATATTGTTGTGTTTCAAAAAACAATAAATTTTTTTTACATAATCTAATAAATAATCATTTTTTAAATTGCAGATTGTACCCTCATGTCCAGGGTTTTTAAAAATAAAAATCTGAATACCATTCAAACTTTTAAGAAGGAACTCATAATCTTTTGAGATACAACCTAAACCAGGAATAATTAACAATTTTTTAAATTTATTATTTTTTATTAAACTTAATTTCTTATTTGAAATGATTGATAAATCTCTGTATTTAAGTTTATACATTTACTTCAAAGAATTTTTTAATTTCTTTAAATTTTTAATTGCATTATTAAGTTTTCTTTTTTGCTCCTCGACTACATTTTTAGGAGCTTTTTCTAAAAAACTCCTATTTTGTAATTTTTTATTAAAATAATCAATTTCGTTTTTGAAATATTTAACTTTTTCATCATAAATTTCGTCGGAAACATTTTCATTTATACTCAAACCAAATTTTAATCCATTATTAAAAAACAGTTTTAAACTATCGTTGTTGTTATTTTTGGTTTCAAAAATTATTTTTCTAATTTTAAATATTGATTTTATTATCAAAGAATTTTCTATTAAAAAATTTACATCTTTTCTGTTTTCAAAACAAAAAATATCTTGGTCACTTAGTGTTTTAATTTTATTTTTCTTTAAGAAAGAACGAAGGTCTTTTATAAAAAAAATTAAATTATTAATACTATCATAGTTGTGTTTATTAGTATTCACTTTTTTTAAAGTTTCAAATCTTTCGTTAAATAAGTTATAAGGTTTGCCAAATTTTAAATTTTTAAAAAGTTCTTCAGTGATGAATGGAATAAAAGGGTTACATAAAATCAACAGGTTTCTGAATGTCCAATTAAATGTCTCATTTATCTCTTCGAAATTCTCCTTATCGTTTAGATGTGGTTTGATTAATTCAATATATAAATCGCAAAAATCTGACCAAATAAATTGATACAAATTCGCTGCCGCAAAACTAAATTGAAATTCCTCTATATTATTTTGAATTTTTTTATACAATTTTAAAAATTTTGCGTAGATCCAATAATTAATTGTTAATCGAAATTTCTGAGGATTTATTTTTTTTGTGTACTTAAATTTATTATATTCGTAAAATCTTGCTATATTCCAAATTTTCGTTAAAAAATTTCTACTATTTTCAACTAATTTGTTTGAAAGTTTAATATCTCTCCCTTGTGTAGAAAGATTTACTAAAGTAAATCTGACTGCATCAGCTCCAAAAGTATCAATTAAGTCCAAAGGATTTATAACATTTCCTTTAGATTTAGACATTTTTTTTCCAAACTGATCTTTTACAAGAGGATGAATATAAACATTTTTAAAAGGAATATCCTTTAGAAAATGAATCCCCATCATAATCATTCTAGCAACCCAGAAAAATATGATATCGAAGCCAGTTACTAAAACATTTGTAGGATAATATTTTTTCAACTCATTTGTATTTTCAGGCCAGCCCAAAGTTGAAAAAGGCCATAAAGCAGATGAGAACCAGGTATCCAAAACATCTTTATCTTGTTTCAATTCTACATCCTCATATGCAAATTTTTTTTTTGCCAAATTTAAAGCACTTTCATAATTTTCTGCCACAACAGTATCACCATTTTTGGTGTACCATGCAGGTATTCTATGCCCCCACCATATTTGTCTTGAAATACACCACGGCTCGATGTTTTCAATCCAGTAATTAAAAGTGTTAATCCAATTTTTTGGAAAAAAGTTTAATTTTTTATTTTTAATGTAGTCTTTTATTGGAATGCAAAGTTTTTGTGCATCACAAAACCATTGCTCGGTTAGAAATGGTTCAATAATTTCTCCAGATCTATCACCAATTGGAACAGTCATTTTATTTTCTTTTTCTCCTGACAATAATTTCAAAGCTTTAAGTTCTGATAAGACATTTTTTCTAGCGTCAAATCTATTTAGTTTTTGATATCTTTCAGGCGTGTTTTCGTTCATATTAGCGTTTTGATCAAAAATATTTATGGATTCTAAATTATGTTTTTTTCCGACCTTGAAATCATTAAAATCATGAGCCGGCGTAATTTTAACAGCACCACTTCCTTTTTTTGGATCAGCATATTCATCAGATATTATTGGAATTTTTTTATTTATTATTGGAATAATAGCTGCTTTTCCAATAAATTTTTTTATTTTTTCATTCTCTGGATGAATAGCGATCGCAGAATCAGCAAAAATTGTTTCAGGTCTTGTAGTGGCTATAGTAATAAGTTCTTCAGAGTCAAATATTTTGTAATCAACAAACCAAAGTTTTCCATTTACTTCCTTTTGAGTAACTTCTAAATCAGAAATTGCTGTCTGAAGTTTTGGGTCCCAGTTGACCAATCTTTTATCTTTATAAATTATTCCTTCATTATACAAATTTACGAAAACTTTGTTTACTGCATCACATAAACCATCATCCATTGTAAAACGTGCTCTTTCCCAATCAACAGATGTGCCTAATCTATTCATTTGTTCAATTATAAGATTTCCTGATAATTCTTTCCATTTCCAAATTTCTTCAATAAATTTTTCTCTTCCAATCTTCTCTTTTTTAACTTCTTTTTTTCGTAACTCTTTTTCAACTATGATTTCGGTTGCAATTCCTGCATGGTCAGTTCCTGCCTGCCATAATACATTTAAACCTAATTTTTTGTTAAACCTAATTAAAATATCTTGTAAAGTAAAAGTTAATGCGTGTCCCATATGAAGGCTTCCAGTTATATTAGGTGGAGGCATCATGATTGAGAAATTGTTTGTATCTTTTTGATTCTGAAATTCAAAAGTATTCTTTGATTTCCAATTTTTTAAACAATTTTCTTCAACAATTTTTGTATTAAATCTTTTTTCAATCATCTCATTCAATAATATCAAGCCATTTAAATTTTACATCATTAAAATTTTTAGTATTATCAAATTGTTTTACAGGAAGTTTTAAGAAAATTGAATTGAGATTCCCGCTGTAAAATAATAATTCAAAATAGGCATTAAAATTTTCTTCATAACTTTTTACTAAATTAAATTCAGATTCAATTAACTCTTGTTCAGCGTCTAGAATATCTAAAATTGTTCTCTCTCCCAGTAAGAATTCTTGCTTAAGACCTTCTAAAAATTTTTTGTTAGCGTCAATCTGTTTACGATTTGCTTCAATTTTAACTTGTGACGATTTAAAATTTGACCATGAAAATGTAACATCATATTTTAAATCGTAAGATTGAGATTTTTTTAATTCTTTTAAAGCTTGAAGCTCTTTTTTTATCTCTCTAATTTTAGAGGACGCTAATCCTGATTGATAAATTGGAAAATCTAATTTCGCAAATGCTGTCATAACTTCTCTTGAACTATCACTCCTAAAATATCCTTTACTCTTTCTTGCTTCTGCTTCTAAGTTAATTGAAGGTAATTTACTTGAATACAAACTGTTAACTTTTTTTTTTGTGGATTTAATTAAGTAATCTGTACTTTTTATTTGAGGATTTTTTTTTAAACAATTAAGAATATAAGTATCAAGGTCAGATATTATCTCAGGAAAATCAAAAAAAAACTCAGGGTTTTTAGAATCAATGCCTACTGTAATTTTATACTTTGACCTTAATGATAATAATTCACTTTCAGATTTTATTAAGTTGGCTTCGGCAAGCAATAATCTTGCTTGAGCAATTGAAACATCAGTAAGTGTAATTTCACCAATTTCAAATTGATCGTTTGCTTGATTTAATTGTTGTTTTAAAAATTCTACATTTTTTTTATCTAGTTGAACCTCAGATAATTTCGATGCTAATGATGAATATATTTTTATAACATCAAGAAATATCTTTTGTTCAAAATTTTTTAAATCATATCTTTGCGAAAAAATCTCAAATTTTGCAGAAGAGAGATTATTAATAGACTTTCCACCATTAAAAATTGGTTGAGTGATTTTAATTCCAGAATTCGTCTCAGTTCTTACTCCGTCAACTACAAAATTAGAACCAGAGAGAGCTGTATCAATTTTCCCTTTTTCATAATATCCTTCTACTTTTGGTCTGAACTCTGCTAATGCTTGAGGCATTAATTCATCTTTTTGAAAAAGCTTTTGTCTTTCGGCCTTAAGTTTAGGATTGAATTCATAAGCACTACTTAATGCATCTAATAATTCAGTAGTTAAAAAATCATTTGCTAAAACACGATTGTTTAAAAACAATACAAAAATCAAAATAAATATATTAACTTTTAAAATCATTTTGCGTTCCATGATTCTTAAAATCTTCTAGCAGATTAGCGTTGGCATTAAACAAATGCCTAAAAGAAACATTGCCATCAATTTTTATTCCAACCATACATTCACCAATTACTGATTTTTTCTCTCTAAAAATAGTAAATATTTTGCCTTTTTCTTTAACTTGTTCTAAGACCTTATTTGATATTTTTTCAACAGAACCTTCAATAATAATTGTATCGTATGGAGAATTTTTTTTTAAACCATCAGAAAGTTTTCCAAAATTAACTGAACAATTGTGACAAGCGATATCACTTAATGTCTGATTAGCTTGAGTGACCAATTTATTATTATCTTCCAAACCAAAAACATATCCAGCCATCTTTGAAATTATGGCTACAGAATATCCACTTAAACATCCTATTACTAAAACGGATTGATTAGAACTGAAATCACATAATTCAAACAATTTTGCTAATAAAAATGTTTTCATCATCGATCTATTTTCAAAAAAAGGAATTTCAGAGTCACTGTAAACAATAGATATCTGAGATTTTGGAACAAATAATTCTTTTTGAACAGTTAAAAAAGCATCTATTAGATTTTCATTTTTGACTTTATTAGTAATAATTTGGTTATGAACCATATTTTCTCTGGAAACAGTATAAAATTTATCGTACATATAAACTTAAATTAAAATTTTACTATATTGTTTTATTTTTATTTTACAATACAAGGTTTTTTAATAAATACACTCAATGGTGCGGTGGCGGAGAGGCTACGCTGCGGCCTGCAAAGCCGTCTACACCGGTTCGAATCCGGTCCGCACCTCCAAAATATTAAATGTTTTTACAAATTTAA
>MDTG01395459.1_pt1 | contig 18969 bp, 18 predicted proteins | sample 811421 | NCBI WGS metagenome assembly MDTG01 (sample SAMN05326645, study PRJNA326480) | marine metagenome | isolation source: seawater | place: Pacific Ocean: South East | collected 2011
AATGCTTTCAAAGATGGACTTCTGATATTATTTATGATGATAAAACTATTTTTTATAAAATAATTAAATTTTATAAATTTTATTTAAAATTCTTAAATAAACAAAGACATAAAAAATAATGTTAAATAAGATAAGCATAATTTGGTATTGTGAATTATAAATATCGAGAGAACCCAAAGAGATAGTGATTAAATTATAAGAATTTATTATATTTGCACTTAAACTATTAGGATCAATATTTTTTATTTTAAAATATTTTTTAATTAATACGTACAAGATTTGATGTAAGTGCTTGTTGTCAGGATATAATGGAGATCTATTAAAGTTTATTTTTCTTAAAATAGAAAATAAAATTTCAAAACATGGATACCAGAGTAGCAATACTATATAAAATGGAGAAATTGATGGATTTACAGTAAAAATTTTTATTACAAGAAAAGAATAAAATAATCCAATTAAGTACGCACCACCATCCCCAATAAAAAGCCGCTTAAATAAATTAAAAATATAGAGAACTGCAAGACAATAAATCCAAGTAATCCATTGAAACTTATCTATTTCCAATAAGTTATAAAAATCTTGATTTAGAATAAAAATACTTAAAATCAAATAATATCCTAAAACATTAGTATTTAGTCCATCAATAAAATTCGTTCCATTAACTAAAATTAAAACACAAAAAACTACAAAAAAGTAAGAGAAGAAATTATTATCCATCATATTGTCTAAAATAATAATTCTCGTATTGTTAATTTCTAGTTTAAAAAAATATACAAAAGTACAAAGTATAATTAATTGAAATAAAAATCTAATTTTTGGAGAACTTATAAAGTTTAAATCCGAAAATAATCCTAGACAAAATATTATTATTAAATAGATACTCAAATTAACATCATAATTAAAAAAAATAAAAAAATATGATATCAATAATACAAATCCACCTGACAAAGGAACTTTTTCTCTTATAACAAATTTCTGATGTTTTTCTCCAGTAAAATTTAATAATAATAAATTTTTTCTTAAAAAAGAATTAATTAGATAAATTGCTAAAGGTAATAATAAAATAAAAGTGTATTTCATTTAATAAAGTTTTTTTTTACAAAATTAAAACTTAAAATTAAAACATATAAAATGGACAAAAAAAAATTAAATTTCATATATTTATTATAAACCAAAAAAGCGTCTTTTAATTTTTGGAATATGGAGCTTGAAAGAGAATTTTCTAATTTTCTCCATTTTGTCAATTTTTTAGAAATACCATGTATCTTCAAACTTTTCTTTAAAAAATTTATCCACAAAACAAAATCCTCTTTTGTTTTTAAATCTGGAAATCTAAGTTTGTAATTTATAAATACTTTTTTTCTGACCATTACAGTTGAGAGTCCTATGTCACAAGATTTTAAAAGTTTTCCTAAATATGTAAAATCTTCAGCTTTTCTCGAAGATATTATTTTTGTATCTTTTAAAATTTCATAAGAGGTATGACTAATTAAAGCATTACGATTTAACATAAATTTAGTTTGATATTTTAACTTATTTTTTTTCCATATATCATCAGCATCAATAAATGCTACAAAATCCCCCTTCGCATAACGAATACCTTTATTTCTTGATGGACCTGGGCCTAAATTTTTTTTATTAATAATTATTCTTATTTTCTTTTTATTTTTTATTATCTTCTTAAGAAACAAAAGCTCTTTTTTATCTTCATCATCATAAATAATTATTACTTCAAAATTTTTATAGGTCTGATTTAATATTGAATTAAGTGTATTCTCTATATAATTTTTTTTCTTAAAATATGGAATTATTACACTGACTAATTTCATTTAAAAAAAATTCTTTGATATTTTTTATAAATATTATTTTTCTCGTTTAAATTACTTTCTTCAATAAATGAATAATTTGTGATTTTTGGGTTTTTTTCTAAGGTAATCTCAATACATTTTGGAATCAAACATTTACCAAAATTCATAAAATTATTAATATGAATATTGGTAACTGAAAACTTCATTTCCTTGATAAAGTTCTCTACAATTTCTATATTTTCATCAACAGAGTGAAATTCAATAATTAACCCAATAAATCTTTTTTTAAAAAAAATAATTTCTTTTAATAAGAAATATTCATCTCCTTCAATATCAATTTTTAAAAATATATCTTTTTGATAGTTTCTAATAATTGATTTAAATTTTTCTCTATTAACTTTTTTTTTAGTAAACTTGTTTTTCACAAAAAAAATATAGTTGTAAATATTTTTTATAGTATCTAATTTTAATTTTAAATATTTGACAAAAAAAAATTTTTTTATTAAAAAAGATATGTTTAATTTGTCATCAAACATTGAAATTTTACAACTTCTATTCATTTCTTTAAAATGTCTCTCAAAAGACCAGTCATCGTTGATACCTATAGAAATTAAAGTCTTTGTATTTTTAAGGGTATTCAAACCTAACAAATAACCTCCATCATTATTTCTACCAACTCTTATTAGATCAAATTTAAATTTTGGTTTAAGAGATTTTGGTAAATTATTAATGAAAAACATAATGATTTAATCAATATATTAAAGTAATTAATACTTACAATATAATATTATGATAGATAAAAAAATTTTATTTTTTAACCCTTCAATTGAAGGTGGTGGTGTTGAAAAGAATTTATTCATAATAGCTAATCATTTTGCAAAAAAATTCAATAATGTCTTTCTTGTTACAGCATCAAAAGAACATAAAAAAAAATTTAACAATAAAATTAAAATTATATCTCCTTATTTCAAATTCTGGTCAATATTTGGTCGAAAAACAAAATATTTTATATGTCTCATAATTTTATTTTTTACTCTTTTAAAAGATAGGAAAATAAAAGTCTTTTCTTTTCAAGCTAACATATACTGTCTTATTTTATGTAAGCTATTGAGAACTAAAGTAATTATAAGATCTAATTCAGCACCGATAGGTTGGTCGAAAAATTTTTTTAAAAAAATAATATTCAAAAAATTTTTAAAACTTTCAGATAAGACAATTGTAAACAGTAATGAATTTAAAACTGACTTAAAAAAAGAATTTAATGTGAAAGCTATTACTATATACAACCCTCTAAATAAATTAGAAATAATTAAATTATCCAAAAAAAAAATTAACAACTCTTTTTTTAAAAAAAATTCACTAAATTTAATTAATGTTGGAAGATTTACTGACCAGAAAGACCACTTAACTCTTTTAAGAGCAGTCAATCTAATTAAACATAAAATTAACTTTAAATTAATGATAATTGGAAGAGGAAAAAATTATTTACAGATGAAAGATTTTATAAATACAAATAATTTACAGAGCAAAATTAAAATTTTAGAATTCACAGAAAACCCATTCCCATACATAAAATCAGCTGATGTATTTATCTTAAGTTCAAAATTTGAGGGTTTACCTAATGTGCTTCTTGAAGCATCAGTTCTTAAAAAATTTATTATTTCATCTAAATGTCGAACAGGTCCATCAGAAATCTTACTGAATGGAAAAGGTGGTCTTCTCTTTAGAGTTGAAAACCATAAACAATTAGCAAATAAAATTCTTTTTTACAGAAAAAATAGACTCATTTGTGAAAGAATGAGAAAAAAAACTTATAATAATCTTAATCGATTTGATGCAAAAACTAATTTAAGAAAATATAAAAATCTTTTTTTATCTTTATAAAAATCCTTTTTGTAAGAAATTTTATATTTAATTTTTTTTAATTTCCGCAAAAAAATTACTGGTCATTTATCTTTTATCATCTTTCGTAATATATTTTTGAAAGACAATTCTCTTGATTTAATTTTAATTGGCTCATTTAATAAGTTATTATTTAATTTTATAATTTTAGCCATACCTGAACCTATAAAAGTATAAGAAAGATTAATATTTTTTTGATTAGAAAGTAATACCTCATTTAACATTGCAAATGTTTCTCTATTGTTAATCTCGCTGTTAAAATGATTTCTATAATTATTTTTGACATAAGGTATCCAACAAATGTCATCTATAAATAATAAGCCATTAGATTTTAATTTTTCATAATAATAAAATAAAATTTTTTTTACATGTGCAGCATTGTGAAAAGAGTCAATTAAAATTATATCAAATTCTTTTGGTAATTTTTTTTCCAAATATTCAAAATCATCATCTCTTGATTTGATAAAATTCCATCTCTTACTTTTTGAAACATTTGAACAATCGTCTATATCAATCGAATACAAATGCCCATTTTCTTTCTCACAAAAATCCAAAAATTTTTTAGTGGAAATACCTTCTCTGACCCCAAATTCTAAAATTTGAGGATTGCTTAAATTGTTAATTTCTTTAAATATAAAATCGTCCAATTTATGAGAGTATTCATTTTTCATTTAATATAATCTTTTTTAATTGTTTATAGTGTCTGAAAGACGTAAATTTTTTAATATTTTTTTTTGAATTTATCTTAAATTTTTCTAATTCTTTATCACTTAAATTATGAAATTTTTCAAAATTTTTTAAAAAGCTCTCTTTATCATTGCTTTTGAATAATATTCCATTTTTTCCATAATTTAATATTTCTTCTGGACCGTTTTTACAATCACTTGAAATAATAGGCACTTTTAAAAAAGACGCCTCTATTAAAACAAAGCCTGGATCCTCCCAAAGAGATGTTAAAATAAATCCTTTCGATTTTTTTAAGTAATTAAAAATATTTCTTTTATAAGGAAGTATTTGGATTCTATTATTCAAATTTTTCTTATTAATTAATTGTAGCATTTCTGCTTGTAATTCACCTTCACCAATAATCAATAGATTTACATCGTTTATTTTTTTCAAAACTTCAGAAAAACAATCAATAAGAAAAATGAAATTTTTTTGGCGTGTGAACCTTCCAATTGAAATATAAAAACTTTTAATTGTTAAATTATTTATTTCTTCATTACTTTTTCTAGTAATTTCTGAGGGAGAAATTATTGGATCATATAAAACTTTCAGTTTTTTTTTAAAGCTATCATAAATTTGAAGATCTTTGAAAGTCCCTTGAGTTGGGCAAGTGACATGCGATACTTTAGTTAAAGTTAAATTCCACAATTTTTTTCTAAAAAAATTTAAATTTGGCATGCCTGAAATTCTTAAAATAATCTGAAAATTAGATTTCGTGAAATAATTAATCAGTAATGGGACAGATGTAATTAAGTGTAAAATTAAAAAGTCAATTTTATTTGTTTTGTATAATTTTATTAATGGGATTACACTTAAAAATATTACATACAAATAAATTAATCTACTTTTAAGAAAACCTGTCCAATTTTTATTTTCTAAAATTTTTGAATTGGTTAAATCTATAAATTTAAGGTTTTGCTTATTATCATTTTTTTTAAAATGATTCCATTCGCCTGCAACATTGATAATTACTGGTTCTAGAAAATTATTAGAATATTTTTTTAAACTTTCTGCTGAATTTATAACTGCTTTAACGGTAGCAACTTTTGATATATAAGGACACCAATAATAAACAGATTTCATAAAATATTTATTTATATTGATAGTATTATCATAAAAATGAACTTAAACTACTTACAACCCTTTTTTTGCCATAAAAGATGGTTAGTGAAAAATAACTAAAATTTTACATTAATATGAATTTTGATGCATTAGTTATCGGCTCAAAACCTGGTGCAGAAATACCAGATCTACAAATTAAAAAAGTTTATACAGCAAATGGAGCAGCTGAGAGGGGGGCGAATTATTTAGAAAAATTTCCTGAGAGTGAATTAACTTGTTTAGTAGGTGAATTGGAGTTTGAAAAAAATATTAATGTTAAAAAAAGAATTTTAGATTCAAAGCCTTCGAAGATAATCGTTAGAGGAGAAAAAATAAGTTTACCCTCAGAATTAGATAAAAAATGTAAGAAAATTTTTTTAAATTTCAGGCAACAACAAAAAATACAATCAATATATTTGAAGGGTGGTTTGTTTTCAATAATCTGTGCTGAATATTTCAGAGAATTAAAAATTCTTCAAAAACTTATCTATTTATCTAAAAAAATCAGAAATTTTGAATTTCAAGGAGTCTCAACTGGTTTTTTTTCAATTTTAATGGCTTTACAAGAAAATCCAAATGCGAAAATTTTGATAACTGGTATAGGTATGTCTGGTGGTAAACAATTTTATAAAAATGAAAGAAATAAAACCTTTGACTATACTAGTAGAGCGAGAGTAGATCGATATTTAGTAAAAAAATTAAAAAAAGAATTTTTAAATAATATATATACAACTGATGAAGATTTAAATAGACATGGAAATTTTAAACTGTGGAAATAAATTTTAAATCAAAAAAAGAATATAAAGTAGTTCATTTTGTAGGTGGTAAAAAATATTCCGGTGCATATAAAGGTGCAGAGATTCTACATAAAGATTTATTAAATAAAAATATTAAGTCACAAATTATGTATGAAGACGACAATTCTTTTTCAAAAAAAATTAATATCAAACTAAGAGTTAATTTAGAAAAGTTACCTAAATTACTTTTTCCTAACAGGCAAGGAAATACATCATTTAGTTCGTCTTTAGTGGGGTATAATTTTTTAAATGATAAAAAATATATTGATGCTGATATAATTCATCTACATTGGGTAAATAATGGATTTTTTAATATCTCTTATCTTCAAAAAATAAATAAACCGATCATTTGGACTATAAGAGATATGTGGGCATTCACTGGTGGATGTCATTATTCTCTCGGATGTAATAAATTTGAACAGACATGTAATAACTGCCCTCAATTAAATAGTAGTTTTAATTATGATCTATCAACGTTTAATCAAAATAGAAAGAAAAAGTATTTTTTTAATAAAAAAATCATTTTTGTCGTAAATAGCAATTGGATGAGAAAAATGGCAGAAAAAAGTTTAGTTTTAAAAGATCAAAAAATTCATACTTTTTTTCCATCATTTGATCTTATGAATTACTACAAGGATCTAAATCAAAAATTTAAAGAAAAATTAAACATAAATACTAAAAAAAAAATTCTGTTATATGGAGCACAAAATATTGAAGCAAAATATAAAGGTTTTAAATATTTTTTAGAATGTTTAGATCATATAGATAAAAATAAATATTTTTTGATCTTTTTTGGAAATTTTTGGAATGAAAGTGAAATAATAAAAAAAAAATTTGAATATAAAAATTTAGGATTTATAAACGATTTAAATTTTCAAAGAAAACTTTACTCTATTTCTGATCTTTTTGTTGCTACATCTATACAAGAAGGTTTTCCAAAAACAGTAGCAGAATCTTTATTGTGTGAAACTCCAGTAGTTTATTTTAAGAACACAGCTATTGAAGATGTCTGTGAGCATAAGCTAATTGGGGGTTATGGTGCAGATTATTGCAATAGTCACGATCTAGCAAAAGGGATTGATTGGATAACAGAATCACAAAATAATCCAAAAATTTTAGCTAAAAAAGGAGCAGAAAAGATCAGAAAAAATTTTAATTCTGATTTATTAATTAAAAAATATATTAAATTATATGAAAATTTAAATTCTAATATCTAATTGATCTTATTAAGGTATTTTAAATATTTTTTTATTCCATTTTCAAGAGTTGTCTTTGGTTTGTAACCAAGAAGTTTGGTAGCTTTTGATATTGACAAAGTTCCTCTAGAAGGTCTAAAATTGTCTCTATTTCTTATTGTGTATCTTAATTCAGGAAAAATTTTTTTTAAAATTTTTACAAAATCTAACAAAGTTCTACTTTTACCATTAGTGATATTAAATGTATTATTAATTCCATTTTTTTTTGTTGAAGCTAAAATAGTTCCTTCAACTAAATCATCAATATAAGTAAAATCTAATTTTTCATCTTTTCCATGGACATTAATTTTTAGACCATTAATAGCCTTTTCAATAAAAATTTGACTAACTCTTTGGTTCATATCATTAGGACCATAAACTGCTGAAGGTCTAATTATTGTATATGGTAAATTATAATAATTACACAATCCTTTTGTAATTACCTCTCCAGCCAATTTCATTGTTCCATAAATTTCTTTTGGAATAGTCTGCGTAATTTCTTTAACTTTGCTTGATTTAAAATCTCCATAAACCATACTTGACGAAAAATAAATAAATCTTTTACAATTGTAATTTTTGTTAGTTTTTTGAATAAAAACTAAATTTTCAATAATATTTCTGGTTGCATTTACTGAACCTATAGATGCTTCATTAGCATTCAGATTATCTATTTTTGCCAAGGGTAAAGCAGCAGTGTGATAAATATATAATGGTTTATATTTTTGAATAATATTTAAAGCTATATGAATATTTCCTGCATCACCTCTCTCGATAATAAATTTATCACTTTTTTCGAGCCTTTTTTGTCTATAGTCTGTATAGTTATCTTTTAATGGACTTATAAAACTCCCGTAATTGTCTAGTAAAACACATTTATTCACAATTTTTTTTTTAATTAAAGATTTAGCTAATGTTGATCCAATAAATCCTAAACCTCCAGTGATTAAAGCATATTTCATTTTTTATAAATTAAAGTATATTTTTTGTGTATTTCTATTTAACTTATATGTCATCGCACTACAATTAAATGATTTATATAAAGTCTTGTAATTTTGAATATTTATCTTTTTCCAATCATATTTCGCATAAAATTTAATTAGTTTCTTTTTACAAATTAAAAATGCTGGTTTTTTTTTCTTCTCAATTATAAAATTATTAAAATTCATCATTAACTTACCAATTTTTAATTTTCTAAATTTTTTTTTTAAGTATTAAAGTTTCAAAAAGTAAATAATTTTTTTTTCTTTTATCATTATGAAAAAAATAATAACCTTTTCTTAGTGCTGTATACCCTATTAGTTTTCGATTAAAAAAGCATATGTTGTGAATATCGTCAGATTTAATATTTTTTTTAAACCATTTAAACTGCTGATTTACTCCAAATTTCCAATGCAAGTTTTTTAAATGGCAAATTTGCATAATAAGGCTCTTACTTATTTGATTAGTTTTTAAAGATTTAAAATATATTTCCATCAGGTTTTTTTATCCAACTTTCAATACTTTAAAAATGTGTATTTGACAATTCATGCTTGTAAAATTTTTTATAATATTTTTGCTTATGCAGAGGAATTTTCATAATTTTGACTTTACTTATATTTTTATTGATTTAAAAGTGATTTTTTATGTGTGGTATAGCAGGAATTTTTAGTAATAAAACCAACTTTGATAATATTAAAAAAGTAACCTCCCTAATGAACGAAAAGCAAGTTCATAGAGGCCCTAATAGTCAAAATAATTTTTTTAATACCAAAAAAAATTTTGGTATGATTATGTGTAGACTTTCTATTTTAGATTTAAAGCTTGGTATTCAACCAATGTCGACTAAAGATGGTCGTTATACAATTATATTTAATGGGACAATATTAAATTCACCCGAACTTAGAACAGAATTGGAGAAAAAAGGAGTCAAATTTTTTACAGATAATTCAGATACTGAAGTATTACTTCAGATGCTTGTAAATTATGGGAAAAAAGCGCTTATTAAACTTAATGGATCCTTTGCCTTTGCTTTCTATGATGAAAAAGAGAAAAAATTGTTATGTGCAAGAGATAGATTTGGACTAGCTCCTTTCTATTATTTTTGGAAAAATGGAGAATTTTTATTTGCCTCTGAGTTAAAATCAATCTTAGAGACTGGTTATACATCAAAGAAAATTGACCAACAAAGTTTAAGCGATTACTTGAGTTTACTTTGGGTTCCAGAACCTAATACTATTTTTAGTGATATCAAAAAATTACCTGCTGGAAATTTGTTGGAATTGAATTTTTTAAAGGAAGAAGTATTTATTGAAAAGTGGTGGGATATAGAAATTGTTGAATCTGAAACTAAAGATGAAAATGTAATTTTAGAGAGATTAAAAGATACTTTAGAAAATTCAGTAAAAAGATCTACTCTGTCTGATGTGCCTCTTGCTTGTGGTTTATCTGGAGGGCTGGACTCCCAGGCCATTACAGGTCTTCTGTTTAAAAATAAAATATCAGTAAATTCATTCACTCTAGGATTTGAGGGTTATGATGCTGGAAACTTGAATGAACTGGAAGTTTCAAGGATTGCATCAAAATCTTTTAATACCAGTCATACTGAAATGACAATAGATATTAAAACATATTTTAATGACCTTAATAAAATGATCTATCATCTAGATGAACCATATGGTGGTGGTTTGCCATTATGGCATGTTTTAAGAGAAGCTGGAAAAAAATTTGGAGTTATATTAACAGGGCTAGGTGGCGATGAATTATTTGGGAATTTTGGAAGATGGACTTTATTAGAAAAAACAGGCTACAATTTTTTTAATAGTAGGTTTCAATTTGATATTTTATTTTTTAATAGAAAATATTTTTTTACTGAAAAAACTAAAAATAAACTTTTAAATATTAAAGCAACTAGGACGACCTCAGATTATTTACTTGAGGTAATGAATAAAAAAAAAGATCTTAATATAAGAGATAAGATAATGTATTTAGATTTTAAAACACAATTACAAGATGAATATTGTAATATGGTTAATAAATTTTCAATGGCTAACCAAATTGAAGCTAGAGCTCCTTTTTTGGATAACGAGTTTACTAATTTTATATTTTCTATACCATCTTCTATCAGAACATCTAAAAGTGATTTTAAATATCTTTTGAGAAAAGCTATGAAGGGTATAATACCCGAACAAAATATTAATAATAGAAAGAGAGGGTTTGTAGGCCTAGAGTCTCAAAAAATAAATTACAATTTTAATGAATTAAAAAATAATCTATTCAACAAAAATAAGATTAAATCTCAGGACATATTCAATTCAAATTTTTTAGAAATATTCATTAATTCATTTGAAAAAAAAGGTTTTTATAATGAAAAAGGAATTCTTAATAAAAATTATTCATTAAAATCACTATGGGCGCTTATAATGTTTCAAATGTGGTATGATATGTTTGTTGAGAATGATAGTAATTTCGAATTTAAATTGAATTAAATATTGCTTTAAAATTTTCCATATTGATAATTTTTATCTTTAGATTTTTTAAACTAATTTTCTTAATTACTATATCGTAAACCTTTTTTTGTTCATTTATTTCTAAATCAAGCAAATTATTTAGATAACTTTTCTTTTTAACAATCTTTTTTTCAGTAAAAATTACAAAATTAGGTAATGGACATAATCTTAAATAGTTTGAAATAATTTTTGATTTATTTCTTTTTTTATAAGAATAAATGTTTAGTCTTTGCAAAAAACCTTCGCTATCAAGAACAAAATCAATTTTTTTTTTATATTTTCTTATAAGATATTTGGCTATTAATTCTTCTTTGAACCATCTAAAAATTATTTTTTTATCATTAATTTTGAAATTGCTTTCTAATATTAACTTTTCAACTAAACTAACAAACTTAATATCTTTTTTTTTACAAAGATTATAAATCTCTTCGATCTTATCATAATAAATTTTTAATAATTCTCTTTTAAAATCTGTTTTTTTATAAGAACTAAATGAATATTTTTTTTGATTTTTTTTTAAAATAACTTCTTTTTTAGTCTTTTTATAAAAAAAATATAATTTGAGAATTAATCGTTTACTTAAGTTTTTTTCTTCATAAGGTAAAAAATTGAAAATGATATCTTTATAACTAAGTGCTGTTAATCTTCTTTCTTCCAAATTACTTTTAAGTTTATTTTTATAAAATGTTTTTCCAGAATTAGATAATCCAAAAAATTCTACTTGTTTCATTATTGTTTAAAATAATTTTTTAAATCTATATTTTTTTCTAAAATTTCATCCTTTTTTCCAAAAGAGTTGATTGTTCCATTTTCTAAAATCAACAGTTTATTACAATATTTTAATGACTCTATTCGATGAGAAACTAGAAATATAATCTTATTATTTTTGGTTTCCAAAATGTTTTTTAAAATTAATTCTTCATTTGTATAATCTAAAGCATTTAAACTTTCATCAAGTAACAAAATTTGAGAATTAAAATATATAGCTCTAGCAATACCCACTCTTTGTCTTTGGCCATGAGAAATTTTTGATCCTTTATCTCCTATAATGCTTTCTTCCTTATTTGGTAATTGATCAATAACAGATTTTAAATTTGAAACCTCTATTGCTTTTTGCAATTGATGAGAACTTATTTCTTTTTCAGTATCAGCAAAAGCAATATTTTTTTTTATAGAGTCGTCTATCAAATAATTATCCTGTGAAATATGACTGATTTTATTTATTAAAACTTCTGGATAATTTAAAATGTCAGTTTTATTAAATAAGACCTTTCCTTCAGAAGGGCTCAGTAGACCACAGAGTATATTTAGTAAAGTTGATTTTCCAGATCCTGAAGAACCAATAACTCCTACAAAATCTCCTTTTTTAATTGTTAAATTAATTTTATTTAAAACATCCTTATCGTTTTCTGAATATTTAAATGTCACATCTTTAATATCTATTTCATCTATAGAATTTTCTTTATTTAAATTTTTTGTTTGTTGATTTTCTCTTTTAAAGTTTGAAAGATTTTTGAGTTTATTCAAAATAATTTCAAAGGGAAATCTAAAATATGCTAAATTCGTATAACAGTTATTCATTGTTATAAACGATGGTAATATTCTTGTTATAGACAATGCTAAAAAAGTAACAACTCCAATAATTTCTTGCGAACTTCCGTTTTTTGAAAAAAGGTATAAAACAAAAGACATAAAAATTAAAATAACTATAAGTTCTAAGTAAATTTTTGGTAGTTTACCTAATAAAAAATGGAAGATTTCATTTATATTTTTTTTTCGAGTTATTTCAGTTAAAGTATTAATAAAGAAATTGTACTTATTACTCAATTTAATGAACTTGATACTCTCAAAACTCTCGTTTAAATGTTTTATTTCCTTTTCCTCTAGTATTCTTGATTTTTCACCATAATTAGACAATTTTTTTTTAAAAATTTTGATAAAAATTAATGTAAGAGCACTCATCAGTAAAATTAAACAAATAATAACTTTCCAATTAATAAATAAAATTGCGGTAAAAATTAGAAATACTAATATCAACTCTTTAATTATTGATAATGTTTGATAAAGGTAAGTTAAAAAACTGCCAACTTGATTAGAGATTGTATTTACAATATCTGATTTATTATTATTTATATAGTACTCATAATTTTCATTTAAATAATTTTCAAAAATTTTTTTCTTAAATCTTAGATTTAATTTTTTTAATAATCTTATTTCTAAGAAAAAAACTAGAAACGAAACCATATGTTTTACTAAGAAACAAATAAATATTGATACAGCAAAAGTAAAAATTAAATTAAAATGATCTAGTTTTATTAAATAGGCTTTTAAATTATCGAAAGGTATTTTATCTATGATTATTGATGGGTCGGATATACTTACTGCAAAAACAGCTAAAAAACCTATTCCAATAATATCAATAAAACCGGTTATTATTGAGAAGAAAAATAATATTATTAAAGCATAAATAGTTTTTTTTCCCAATGTACTGCATATCGATGTAATTCTATTGAACATATAAATTCTTTGAATTTACGTATTTAAAAATAATAAAATAAAGATTAACGTATATATATTAAATAGTTTATTTTATAAGTATATGCAATGATTTTCAAAAATAAAAATATATTTGAGGTTTCAAATACTTATAGATTATTAAAAAAAAAATTAAAAAAAAATCAAAATATTCAATCTTTTTTAAAAAAAAAAAAAATTAATGATGCAGATAGTATTAAGATTTCATATGATATTCAGTCAGGAAGTTACATAAAATTTTTCAATTCATTATCCCGGGGAAAGATTAATAAGGTATATGGTCCAATTATTAAAACTATTAATAAAGAATTTCCAAAAATTAAAAATATTCTTGATTTTGGGTGTGGTGAACTCACAACATCCTTATTCATTTTTAATGGAATAAAAAAAAAAATTAAAAACTATTATGCAAACGATTTTTCTTTAAATAGATTAATATTAGGGCAAAATTATATTAAAAGAAAATTATCCAATAATGATTACAAAAAATTTAAATTATTTTGTAATTCGAATTTTGAATTACCCTTCAAAAATAATTCGATCGATTTAGTTCTAACTATTCATTCACTTGAACCAAATAATAAAAATAAAAAAAATATTATTAAAGAACTGATGAGAGTCAGTAGATATGGTTTGATTTTAATGGAGCCTCACTATGAAATATCTAGTGAAAAACAGAAAAAAAGAATGGTTAAATTAAATTACATAAGAAACATAAAAAAATTATTTAATAAGAAACATAATGAAATTAAAATAATTAAAAAAGAACATCATATAAATAACTTAAACATCTCATCACTTTTTGTTGTTAAAAAGAATAAGATTAAATCATCAGACCCTGGATTCGTAGAGCCATCAACTAATTTTGAATTAAATAGAATTAATAATTTTTTATATTCAAAAAAATCGTTTAGACTTTATCCAACCTTTAATGAAATTTGTATATTTTCTAATGAGTCAAATTTCTTTATCTCAAAAATCGAGTAAAATTCAAAATCTACAAATATGATTTTATTACTTTATATGTAGTTTTAGTAAGTGAGTATATTTTACATTTATCCTTTTTAGATGAATTATAAATTTTTAATGTCTGATCCATATTTACTTTTTTAATATCACCTTTTTTATAACCATCAAAACCAGCTATATATATTTTTTTTGCATTTCCTGAATTTACAACTCCTAATGCATATGAAAAAGCTAATGAATTTGGAATTACACATGAAGTTTTTTCAAATTTAAAAGTACCTTTTCTTACTTCTATTCCAAAATCTCGTATTGAAATACTTCTCAAAGAATTTTTAACTCGTTCAGAAAATCTTTTGTATGGAATTATTAGAGGAGATTTAATTTTGTTGTAATATTTACAATCTAACAATATCCTCATAGTGTGACATGCAATTCTATAATCAATAAATTTTTTTTCTATGCTGAGATTATTATTTATTAAAAATACAATTGGTTTATTTTTTTTTATAAATCTTTCAACTTTAAACTTACTTTTTAATAAATTTGGACCAGAACCTAAAATTAAAACTTCTTTATTCTCTAAAATTTTATTTGCGTTCCAACTTCCAACAGTCTTACCGTAATAGAATTGTTCATCTCTGTTAATTAGATCTTTGCTAAATTTTTGACCTCCAATATTTTTTAGGTTTTTTAAATTTTTTAGAATACTAGTAGAGCTTATATCTGCAAATAACATTTCTTGAACAAACGAAGGGTGTATGCCCCAAATTCCTGCTAAATAATAATAAGGATTAGTTCCCCAAGAATATTTATTTTGTAGACCAATAAAATATTTTTTAATTAAATTCATAAGAGGAAGAATATCTACTTTTTTATTAAATAGTTTTTCAAATTCTAATATAGCTATTTCTGTCTTTGTATTACCTGGGCCTCTTCCCATTCCAGTAACAGTCGTGTCTATCCATTTAACACCTTGGTTAAGTGCCGTTAAAGAATTTCTTAAGGCATTTTGCATATTATCATGGGTATGAATTCCAATGTCCTTTTTCCAAAATTTTTTTAAAATCTTGACTATTTTCAACGTTTTATCAGAATCTAAACTTCCTAGACTATCGGCAAAATATAATACTTTTGGATTTATCTTCTTGATCTCTTTAATTGCTTGAATGATTTCATAATTATTTTTTTCAGAAATTTGCATTAGATTAATGCCAATTTCGTACCCCATGGACTTAAGTTTTTTTATAATTTTTTTTGTATCCTTTATTTCATGGAAATGGCAAGCAACTCTAATTAATGATATTTTTGATTTTTTTTTTTTTACAAAATTTTTCTCTATTGGTAGTTTCTTTTTAAAAAAATGTTCAATTAGATCTGAGGCATTGACCATTATGCCAATTTTAACCTTTTTTGGAATTTTTAAACTATTGAGAAACCTTTCTGAAGTATAAGCACAATTACCTTTATTTCTTGTACCATCAAAAAACCTAAATCCAATCTCAACATAATCAATTTTAATTTTTTCTAAAGCTAAGAGGTATTCATTTATTAGATTATTTTCGAAATTCCAATTATTGTAATAACCTCCGTCTCGGAGTGTACAATCTAAATGAATAATTTGTTTCATCAAAATAATTAGTAATTTATAAACTTAATACTTTCAATTAATAAAAACAGAATAGGCGTTATTTTTTGTACAAATCGTCAAAAATATTATCCAAAGATTTAAAATATGGATCTTTAAAAACATTTTTATTATTAATAAATTTTATAATCTTATAGACAAAATTAATTTGATTAACTTTATTTTGTTTTGTTAATAATCCCTTATACCAAAAATCTTTCATTTTATCGAAATCAAACAATTTACTTCGTCCCTTTATTCTATTTTTATAAATACCTGTATCTAAATAATACATTGCTTTTTTTGACTCATAAACTTGAGATTTATTTAAAGGGTAAATTTTTTTGATATTGTTAATTATCGAAAAATATTCTTTCTTGTTTTTTGGATCACTTGTAAAACCTAAGTGGGAATAGGGAGCAATGGCACCTAGAATTGGCATTTTTCCTTCCGCAGCAAATTCAATCCCCACTGAGCTTCTAGAGGTTATCACATTATCACAAATAGAAATTAAGTTATGAGTATTAATATTTTTAGGACAATCAATAATATTATTTGATAAATATTTTCCTAATAAATTTTTATAAATTATTTCTTCACCATACACAAAAGCCCCTGGATGAATTTTTACAATCCATAATACATCATTAAGAGATTTATTTTTTTTCAAAAACTTTAAAGTTTCTTTTAATTGATGATAATAATCTCTAAAAATTAATTTTCCAGCTGCATGTGGCGCATCTGAAAAAGCATGTGGCGCAATCATCACTATTTTTTTAAAATATGATTTATTAGTATATTTTTTAATGAATTTTTCCTTAACAATTTTTTGATTTTTGTTTTTGTTAGCAAGATAATAAAGATCTGTAAAAGCATTTTTTGTCTTATTGTTAATTTTTAATGAGTAATGTTTTTGCAATTTTTTAAAACTTATTTTGTTTTTTAAATATTTTTTTTTCTTCTTTAAATAATCCTTTCCAAAATTAATATTATAATCAAAATTCTCATCTAAAAAATCTTGTTGAAATTCTAATACTTTTATTTTTTTTTCTATTCCAATTCTCATCATTATTCCGTCATTATAACAATAACCGTCTGTTCCAATTAAGATCATTTTTGGACGATAGTTTTTAAGTAAATCTAGAGATTTTATTGTTCTAAAAGTTGATTTAAAAATGATGTTAATTAAAGCTAAATCAACAATTGGGTTTATATATTTATGATTATATCTAGTAAATGTATCGTAAATCAAGTCTCCAATTTTTATTGATCTTAATTTAAAATTATTAATTAACCAATCAAAACCAAAGAATAAAATACCTATTATACATTTCATTGTATAAAAAACTGATAAAAAAAAAATAATTGGATGCACCAAAATTAATTTATATCTAAAAATTTTGATAAAAAAATCTAAACCAAAAAATTTATAAAGCTTATGATAATTTGCATTAAAGTCCAAATCAGATATGATTATTGGATTAAATTGATACTTTTTATTAATAAAAATTGAACCTACAATATTAGTAATGTCATTTGCATGTCTGTTCCTACTGACAAGAAAAAAGAATGAGTTATTTTTATAATTCTTAAAAAAAGAAAATTTTTTTTTTAATAGTTTGTCTAGCTTTTTTTGCATTAGTGACTATTATCTATTTTAAATATTTGAGACATTAATTAAATTAAAAAAATTTTAAATTCAAATTAATATTTCTAATTAAAATATTCAAAATATATGACCAAAGTATGTATTTTAGATTATGGTTCTGGTAACGTTGGCTCAGTTTATAATTTAGTTAACTATCTAGGTTTTGATTGTAAAATTACAAATAATTCAAATTATATAAATGACTGCTCCCACATAATCTTACCAGGGGTTGGGTCATATTTTAAATCTATGGAAAAGATAAAAAAAAATATTTCCATAGAAAATCTTGAACAACAAATATTTAAAAAAAAAAAGTTTTTTTTGGGGATTTGTGTTGGTATGCAAGTTTTATCTACAGATGGTCATGAATTTGAAACATGTAATGGATTAAATTGGATTAATGGAAGTGTTAAAAAGATTAATAATGATAAGCTTCCTCATATCGGTTGGAATAATATAAATATTAAAAAAAATTCAAAGTTATTTCAAAACTTAAGTGATAAAGAAGATTTTTATTTTTTACACAGTTATTATTTATTACCGGCAAATAAAAGTAATATAATTGCAGAAACAAATTATGCTCATGATTTTTGTTCTGCTATCGAAAAAGAAAATATTTTTGGCGTTCAATTTCATCCAGAAAAAAGCCAAAGAGCTGGTCAAATTTTAGTAGAAAATTTTTTAAATTTAGAATAGTAAGAAATATTTTAACTTATGAAAAAAGTATTATTACATTTAGGCTACCCTAAGTGCGGATCGACTACAATACAAAAATTTTTAAAACAAATTCAATCACAAGAATTTTTATTTTTTGATGATAGTATAAATTTATTTTATGAAGAATACCAAGATATAAAAAAAGAAATTTTATTTTTAGATGATAATGATTTTAATAAAAAAAGAGATCATTATTTATTATTTTTTAAAAAAAAGTTGAAGGAAAATAATGCTATTAGTGATGAAACTTTTCTTTATCCCACAAATTATAAGATTGTTGATTTTTATAGATCAACAAAAAGATTTTACGACATTTTTAAAGATTTAAATTGTGAGATAAATATCTTAATAAATATAAGAGACCCAAAAGAATTACATATATCTTATTTTACAGAAATGTATCACAGAATAATTCAGCATAC